>Ga0007787_10000094_pt1 | contig 24962 bp, 13 predicted proteins | sample LauGreFa1BDMLBSN_2_FD_59500 | JGI IMG/M metagenome (GOLD analysis project Ga0007787, IMG submission 59500) | Freshwater lake microbial communities from Lake Michigan, USA - Fa13.BD.MLB.SN | ecosystem: Environmental > Aquatic > Freshwater > Lake | place: Lake Michigan, USA | collected 2013-09-23 | reverse complement strand
TTACGGCAAAGCCAGACGCTAGAGTGTGGTGTTTGCACACTACATCTCAGTCCAGCATGCAGATGCAACAGAATGTCATCTGGAAGTACATGCCAGCGGAACTAAAGACAGCAAAGAAGACTAAGATTACCAACATATCTTATTCACAGAAGAACGGCTTTAGCGACAATACCTTCATTCTTCCGAACAAGAGCCAATGCTTCTTTATGAATTACGCCCAAGATAAGAAGGTTATCGAGGGTGGCGAGGTGGATTTTATCTGGTGCGATGAACTTGTGCCTCTGGACTGGATTGAAACGCTCAGATATCGTATCGTCACCAGACGAGGCAAGATGGCGGTTACCTTTACACCAGTCCAAGGTTATTCACAGGTTGTTAAGGACTATGTTTCTGGATGCAAGGTCAAGGAGCAACGCAAGGCTACATTGCTTGACCAAGCCCACCAGCATGTCTCTGGATGCAACAAGGGCAACATGCCCTACATCGCACACTCATTCAGAAAGAACTCAGCCTGTATCTGGTTCCATTCAGACCTCAATCCGTACAACCCTTTCGACCAACTTGCCAAAACTCTTGAGGGCAAGAACACAAACGAGATAAAAATCCGAGCCTATGGATGGGCTGAGAACACAATCGGGTCTCAATTCCCAAGATTTGATGACCACAATGTTCTTCCTGCCGACAAAATCCCAACTGAAGGCACAGATTACATGGTTTGCGACCCTGCTGGGGCTAGAAATTGGTTTATGATATGGGCTAGGGCGGCAAAAGACGGAAATATTTACATTTTTAGAGAGTTTCCAGACATTTCTATGGGTGAATGGACTGTTCCAAGTGAAAAAGCGGACGGAAAGGCTGGAACTGCCCAACGAAATGGTGCTGGAATGGGAATTGACCAGTATAAGGAGTTAATCCGTGAGTTGGAGAAGGGAAAAGAGCCCGAAAGACGATTCATTGACCCTAGAGCGGGTGGAACACAGGCTGTTGGGCGTGACGGAGGAACCACTCTCATAGAACTTTTAGATTCTGGCGATAGTCCTATGTTTTTTGAGCCAGCGGCTGGTTTACGCCTTGAAGAAGGGATAACAATCATAAACGATTGGCTTTCATATGACTCATCACAGCCTAGAAGCGTTATTAACCAACCAAGACTGTATATTTCTGAAGAGTGCCAGAACCTTATTTACTCAATGCGAGAATGGACTGGTGCAGACGGAGAAAAGGGAGCCAGCAAAGACCCAATTGACTGTTTACGATACCTCGCAGTCATGGCTCCAGAATACAACGATATCAATACCTTCAGAGGGAACAACAAAGGTTTTTCATATTAAAGATGGTCAAATATCCAATGTTGCTGTCCAAGGCGGAAGCGTCCTCAATGACAGGATTCAATAAGCAGTACCTTGACAAATTGCGTAAAACCAATGAAGTGGCTGTTTATGTCACAAAAGGTGGGCATCACAAATTTTACAGAGATTCTTTAATCGAACACATAAATAAAAACTTAAAAAATGGAACCAGACAATAATTATAAGAATGGAATGAGGGATAAACTGGCTTATGCGTCAGAGACCCCAGACATCGAGGAACTCAACTTTGAGTTCAAGCGTTCCGTGTACAACGGCTCGTTTGCCACAGGGCTTGAGGAGATTGATGACATTCGCTTCTGCCGATGGGAAGGGCAGTCTGACGATGGCAAAAAGTATTCAGATATCCGCAACGATGGCAGTCCTGCGATGCCTTTTGAGGGTGCTTCTGATGTCAGAATCCGCCTTATCGACAGAGTTATCAACGAGGTTGTTGCTCTCTGCATAAACACTTGGAAGGCTAGTAAACTGCGTGTTGCTGGCAATACTTCAGAGGATGCTCCATTTGCCACGGCTTGTTCAACGCTTCTTCAGCATGTTATTGGTGGAAGAATGCGTGTCGAGTCCTTGCGTGAGGCTAAATTGCTGGCAAACTACGCAAATACCTACGGATGGTCTGCGGCCTTTGTCGGATGGGAGCAGGAAATCGGAAAGCGTGAAAACAAGGTGACTATGGCTCAACTTGAAGAGGTTTGTGGCTTGGCGTTGCAAGCCGACCCCAATTCCCTTATTGGGCAACTCCCTGCGTACATTAAAGACGAAATGTCAAGAGATTTGGCTATATCGCTGTTGCAAATGGCTGTTGATAACCTGCCAGAAGAAGAAATCGGAAGATGCGTTGATGAGTTGCGTCAGTTTGGTGAAACCAAGGTGTTCATTGAATCCATTACAAAGAATCTCCCTGTTATCACGGCTTTGAAGCCGTATGACGAAATCTGCTTCCCGCCAGAGACTATCGAACTCCAGAAAGCAAGAGTCATCTTCAGAAGAGTCTACATGACCGAGGTTGAGGTTCGCTCAATGGTCAAGACAGATGGTTGGGATGAGGAGTATATTGAAACGGCATTAAATACCGCTGGTAAGACTGCTTGGTATAATGACCCCAATATTACGCCTCCTGTGATGTTGCTGGACAACCGCCAGTATCGCAATAACAACTTAGTCGAGGTTGTCTACGCCTACACACGGCAGATTGACCAAGACGGAACGCCTTGCATCTACTACACGGCATTCACTCCGCAGTCCAATTCTTCTGGATACTTCCTTCACAGAAAACTTGGTTATGCCCATAACCAGTATCCTTTCATCCCATATAGAAAAGAATACATCAGAAAGGCCATCAACCAGAGCCGAGGAATCCCAGAGATTCTGATGACTGAACAATCCGAGATGAAGGCACAGCATGACGCTCTCCGTGACAGAACCTCTGTTGAGACATTCCCGCCAATCTTAGTCAAGCGTAGGGCTCAAGGTCTTACAAAGATTGGTCCTGCTGTGCAAGTTCCTATCATGTCTCCAGATGACTTCAGATTCATGGAGCCGCCAAGAGGAACTCCGAATCTTGCCATGAGCATAATCCAGCAAGTCGAGAAGAATGCCGCCATATACTTTGGCATTCCTAACGAACTTGTTCCGCAGACCACTACCCAGTTGATTCAGCAAAGCATTGTTGATGACTGGCTTACAGTTTGGGCTGAGATTTATACTCATGTCCTGCAACTCTGTCTCCAGTATATGGCTCCAGAGGAACTTGAGCGTATAACCACTATCGTGCTTCCGCAGAACATCACAGACATTGCTTCCTCGTTTGATTTTGAGGTCAAGTTCGATGTCCGTGACTTGGATAACGAGTATGTGATGAAGAAGATGCAAGCCATCAGCCAGTTCGTTCTTCCGATGGACGCTGGAGGTGCGATTGACAGAAATAAACTGGTTGCTGAACTTTGTGCGGCTATCTCGCCAGATATTGCCAAGAACATCATTATTGACCAAGCAACGGCTTCCCAGAAGATGTACAGAGATGTTCAGACGGACATTGCCTTGATGCTTATGGGACTTGAGGCTCAGTACACCGAGAATGACCCTACAGCCCCCTCAAAACTCCAGTACGCTCAAGATATCATCCAGAAGAATCCAAAGGCACAGCAAGCCTTGCAGGGGGACCAATTCTTCCAAGCCCTGTTCCAGAACTACGCTAAGAATCTTCAAATGTCAATACAGCAACAGCAGAACGCTCAGATTGGTCGTACTGGTGTTACGCCTGTGTCTGATGAGTTTATTCAACAGCAACAACAGGCTCAGATGGAAGCGGCTCAACAGCAACAGCAACCTCAACAGCAGAATCTTCAATAATTATGGCAGAACCAGTATATAATCCAAATGCTTTCGCTTTTACTGATGGCGTTCCGTTGCAGGTTTGGCAGAATATCATCATCGTTCTTGACCAAAATATAAAGGTCGAGACCGAACTTGCCATTGGTGCAAGCATTGACGGAGAAAAGCGTATTCATCAATGCGGAAGGGCTAATGCGATTCGTGAAATCAAGGAAATCCTAGTTTCAGAAAGAAAGAAGGCTCTTGATGTCGCAAACATCGATTGGACTAAAGATGAGACCCTTAAATAGGGGCTAAATCATATAAAATCAAAAAAGTGGCCTAGGACTGTTGACTTGCTGATTTTTTGGTGTTAATAGCAATTAAGTTTCTGAGAACTATAAACTCTGACCAAACAAAAGGACTTGGACCTCAACCATGAATAAAAACGATAATACTGGCGATAGCCCAGAGGCACACAATGCCGAATCTATCAAGGAGCCATCACTCCTTAATGAAGCATCCCTAAAAGATATCTTGATGAAGGATTTTTCGCTAGTTGATGACAGCGGAACGGATACTGACGAATCCGAGACAAATCAATCAGAAGACCAGACTGACGAGAATGGGTTTGAGGAGCAAAACTCCGAACAATCTGACGAGCAGGATGGCGAAAGACAGGAAACAGACGCTGACGAGGAGATACTCCCAAAGAATGTCCAAAAGCGAATCAATAAGTTGACCGCTCTCAGAAAGGATGCCGAAAGCAAACTGGAAGAGATGCAGAAACGAATGCAGGAACTGGAAGGCAAACTTACGGAGGAGTCCACTCCAAAGTACTACAAGGACCAAGCAAACCCTTATTCACATCTGAATAGTCGTGCAGAAATCGAGGCAGAGATTGCCCAAGCAAGACAAGTTCGTAGATGGTGTGAGGAAAATGCTGACGGAGTTGTGATTACGGAGGAGAACGGCAATGAGAAGGTTTATTCGACAGAAGATGTCAGACGAATCAAACTCAATGCTATGGATGCCCTTGAAGACCACCTGCCCAAGAGAGTCAATTACTTGGCTACCAAGGAGCAAGTGGATAAGGTCGCAGAAACTGAATATCGGTGGTATAAGGACCGCAGTTCCAAGGAATTGCAAATTGCCAATAATTTCATTAAGGCATTTCCCGAAATCACCAAGTTCCCAGACTACAAGATGGTTGTTGGAGATTACATCCGAGGCATGCAAGCCAGAGAAGGTAATAAGCAACGCCAGATTCAGAAAGCACCAGTTCAGCCTACAGGAACATCTTCGTATCCATCTAGCCGAAAGGACTCTAATGCTAGGGATGCTACTTCTAAGTTCCTAAAGTCTCGTACTTCCTCAGACCTCGCAGAAGTGCTGAAGCAATTCATCTAAGGAGTTCAACTTCAAACCATATTATCATCATGGCAAGTCTCACAGAAAGAAATATCGTCTCTGGTAAGCGGGAAGCCCTCGCTGACCTCATCTCACTCGTTGATGCTAAGGATACCCCCCTTACATCGATGATTCCTAAGGCCGCAAAACCTGGCAATACTTGGTTCCGCTGGCAGGTTGACTCTCTCCCATCCGCTGTCGTTAACACCACAGGTGTTGTCGATGGTACGGATGTGAATGTCGCTACCGACCCAGTTAACTTCGTCAAGGATGGTGCTACCCAGTACCGCTACGAACTGTCCAACCACATCCAAGAGTTCCGCAAGACTGTCCGTGTGTCCCCGCTGACCATCGACATTGCTGTTACCGCTGGTGTGAAGGACGAACTGGCTAACAACATCTCAAAGGGCATGACCATGCTTAAGCGTGACATGGAAAGAACCTTTGCCTCTGCTAACCTCCCTAAGACCGACAACGGCTCTTCACAGGGTTATGTCAGCCGTGGTCTCGACTCATGGATTCGCCCAGTCAAGACAACTGGTGGTGTGGTCGGCAACGACAACTACCTCGATGTTCCGACTGCGTTCCTTACGCCTTCTGGCTCATGCGTTGGTAACGCCACCGCTACTGTCGAGTCAACGACTGCTTCCTCAACTCTGACGGAACTCACAGTCCAAGACATGCTGACCTCTATCTATCAGCAGACTGGTCAGTTCCGCTCGTATGATGCGATTGTCGGTCCGCAACTGAAGAGACAGTTCACGAACCTCCTCTACACCAACCGCTCAACTGGTGGTGCTGAGTCACAGGCTCAAATCCGCACTATCAATCGTGATGCCGCTGATGCCTCGTACATCTCGTCCGTGGACATCTTTGAAGGCGATTTCGGTCAGATTCGTCTGCACCCATCGCTGTTCCTCAAGAACAACTTCTGCGGTTATGTGATTCCTATGGACCTCATCGAAATCCGCTATGGCGGTTCCGTTGCTGGCATCAAGGAACTCACCGACAATGGTGGTGGACCTGCTCGCCTTATCAATGCTATCGCTTCACTCTGCGTGAAGAACCCGCTGGCCTTCGGTAAGTTCGACTACGCCTCCTAAGCGGATATGGCTGATGACATGTTCCAGTCATTGGCTGACGGCATCCCCTCCCACCTCAGAAATGAGGTGGAGAGGGAACTCGTCAACGGATGGAGAATCAACGAGGTCAAGGCCGCTGTCAAAGCGAAAGAACTCGCTAGTTTTGGCTATAGGAATGAAGTCAATACGATAGACGGCCTTGGCTCTCTTTCTGCAAGAATACCTCTGGATGCGTACCACTATTGGGGTCAGCGTCTTGGGTATGAGTGCTGGGATGATAAGCAGTTCCTCAAGGAATTCAAGAGAGACAATCCAGCGGTGGCGGTTAATAACTACGCCAAAAAAACAGTTGTTAGAGGAGCCATCTTTACGGCTGACGGATTCATTACATGAGAACTGTTGATTTCAACAGAGTCCTTACGGACGCAATCCAACTTTGCGGTCTTGATAGGGACGAATTCAATGTGCAAACATTCAGACAGATGCGAGACTTTGCGTCTGCCAGATTGCGTTATGCTTGGGAATACGACAGATTCCCAGATATTGTCAGATATGTTCTGGCAACTACCACTACGGACGCTAACAGCGTTACCTATGTCACCAAGCCAGCAGATGCTGGCGAAATTTTAGGCGTTTGGGACAAGAACCCACTTGCCACAACAAGAGCGTTATCAATCCCATTCCATATCCTTGTAAGCGATACGGAAGAGCGGTTGATTCTTCTGCGTGAGTATACTGACGGAGTTTATGTCGAGTACAGGACTAGACCCCCAGAATTAAACGGAAACCCTTGGGACTCAACGACAACCTATTATGCTGGGTCGCAGGTCTACTTTGACTCCAGTTCAAACAGCGGCACATTACAGCCTGTTAACGGAAAGAATTTTACGGCTAACTTTTACAGTTGCTTGGCAACAAACACCAACGCTAACCCAGAAACTTCAACAGTTAATTGGACAAAGATAAGACTTCCGTATATATTTGGCCCATACCTTTCCAGAGCAATCTATGCTGACTATCTTAGGTCTGAGGGTCAGATAGAGTCTGCTAATGTCGCAGAGGCTGAAGCCAAGGCGTTCTTAGATGAGGAAATCGACAAAATCATCAGACAGCAAGGACAGTATCCAAGATACAAATTCATAAAATCATACTAATATGTCAAATATATCAATATCATCACCGATTCTAAAATCGTTTGTTCATGCCGATGTTACTGTTGGTACTGCGGCAAGCACGATACTTGATGCTAATGCCACATCATCCAGACGCATCATTGTCATCATCCAGAACAAGTCAGCAACTGCTACCATCGAGGTCAGATTTGCGGAGACTGGAAGCGTTGGAATTCTCGTTCCTCCGCTGTCAAACATTTCTTTAGATAACTACAACGGACATGTCAGAGCGTTTTCAACAGCGGCTGGTACTAATGTCCATGTTGCCTATTCTCAAGTCTAATGAGTATTAATGTATCTGTCGGATTCCAGATTCCGACCAATGTTGTCGAGGTTGGTAACGAGATAAGCACTCAGCAACTTGGTGCTATCACAAGCGGTTCTAGCCCTACATCGGCTAATCCGTTTACAACAGTCAGTTATGTCAGCGGTCTGTATGCCACAAAAGCAAGCCCGACCTTTACAGGAACTGTGACCATCCCTGCTGGTGCTTCTATCAGCGGATACTTAACCACATCTTCTGCCTCTAGCACTTACCAGACTATTGCTGGTATGAGTTCTTATGTAACACCTAGTTATCTAACTTCAAATGGCTATCTGACGGATGCTCCTTCTGATGGCTCTGAGTATGTCCGTAAGAATGCGGCTTGGGCTGTGGCTACAGGTGGCGGTGGTGGCGGTATCTCTGATGCTCCTAGCGATGGCAGTCTGTATGCTAGACAGAATGCGGCTTGGGCTTCATTTACAATTCCTACGCTGTCCGTGACCAATATTGACCTTACAGGTAACTTCAATGGTTACTCAATGGGTTCTGGAAACTATACATTTAAGTTTGATTCTAGTGCTAATACCTTGCGTATGCAGGATGGTTCTGGCTCTGGTATTACCATTTCTCCTACTGGGATTACATTCCCTAACTCAAGCGTCCTATCGTCTTCTCCAGCAAAAAGCGTAAACACAGTTACATCTACTTATACTGCTCAGTTATCTGATGCTAATAACATAGTGTTTTTAAATGGCGGTGGAACACCTATTTCCTTATCAGTTCCAGATGATAGCACAGTTGATTTTCCAGTAGGTACTGTCATAATTATTCTTTCTGATGATACTGCTAACGGAATCAACCAAGGTAGTGCTGGGTCTCCTTCTCTTAACGGAGGTTCTGGAGGTTCCTTGCCGAATAGAGTCACTCATTTAGTCAAGAAGGGTGCTAACTCTTGGTACTATACATAATATGATTACTATTATTGCATCATCAATCGCCTTTCTTGGCGGTGTCTATGTCGGTGTCAGATGGTCTGACAAATTAAGCGGCATATACCACGCTATCTTTAAATCCTAATGCCTAACCTACAGCGTTCAGTTGACGGAGACGCTGGGTTTATAGGCATAGATACGAGAGCAAATCCAGCGACTTTAAAGGATGGTATTCTTCAAGATGGAAGAAACATCCGTCTTGATTTGCAGACCTTGCAGGTTCGCAAGGGGATAGAGCGTTTGCTTACACCTGCGGATGCCGCATATGTAGGAAATGTTATTGGTGCTGGAACATATGTTGATTCTAATGGCGTTGAAAAGGTTGCCTTAGTCTCCTACATGGCAAATACTGATTCAAACTATTTGACCCTGTTTGACCCTATTACTGAATCAGTTGGAACAAGATTCCCATTCCCTGCTGGAAGAAAGTCTATATCTGGACCAATACAGGTATTACAGGCTAATAATAAATTATATATCTTAAGAGGAGAAGCGACTAGGTATATAACATGTGCAACCCCATCATCGCTTCAGAAGGCTGAAAACAATGGGTCAAGTTCTTCAATAATAGTCACGACATTGGTTCCTCATGGTCTTGTTGTTGGAGATGAGTTTGTCATTGAGACAAGCCACACACAATGGAACGGACCAACGGCTACAAACAACTTTGTAGTGGCTACTGTTCCGTCTACTACGACCTTTACATATAATCTTACTGCTGGTCATGCTGGTGGAACATCTGGCTATACTATCCAAGTTGCAAAGCCAGTACTTGTTTTTGACGGACTTGGAGTGAACTTAGTAAAGCAAGGTGTTATTGATGGAACGCAATTGGGTGGCACTACTCCAACTTCCTGCGACTTCCCGCCTACCAGCACAGCCATATACCACAAGAATCGAATCTATTGCAAGTATAGCAAAGATGAGATTGCTGTGTCAGACTACCTTCCAGACGCAAACGGCAATTGGGTTTTTGACCTAACTATACAAGCGTTGACAATTAACCAAGGGGATGAGCAAAACATTGTCGGGTTCCACCCTTGGACTAGAGACGAAATACTTGTTTTTAAGAGCAACAGTATATACTCAGCAAAGTTTGCTGACAATACATCTACTCCAGATGTAGTTCTGGCTGACTCTTATGTTAGGTCTTTGACATTTGACATAGGTTGCTTGGCTAAAAACAGTATTGCCAATGTGTCTGGATATGTCTTCTTTCTGTCTAAGAGGGGGGTATATAGGCTTGAGCCACAGTTGGATGCCAACCTGTTGGCAAACACGGCTCCTATGTCCACCCAGATACAGAAGTACATAGATAGAATTAACCAGAACTATGTCCATAAGTCTGTAGCGACAGTTTATAACGGCAGGTACTATCTGGCAGTACCTCTTGACAACAACTCCTACAATAGCCATGTGCTTGTGTACAACTTGACAAACCAGATGTGGGAGTCAGTTGATACCTACCCTTCATCGTTTAATGCTGATGGAATTGTTGTTGCTAAAAGCGGAACCAATGGCTCCGTCAATAGAATGATGTTTTGGACAAGAAACAACGGAATATATCTTTCAGAAGAAACTGAAAATGATGAGTATGGAGATATAACTTCAGCACCATCATTTGCTACATATCCATACATTCCAGCCTCTGCAGACAATCCAGAGATACCAGAGGGTATACCATTAAGTTTTTACCTTGAGCCAAGTGTGTATCAATATACGACTATCAGAGGATATGCCTTGACAAGAAGGTATTCATTTAATACACTTCAAGATAAGAGGTTCACGACAATTTCTACAGACCTTGATTTTTCATCTGTTGGTACAGTTCAGACATCAATCATAACATATAATCCAGATACTACATCTGTGCTTGACATAGCGTCAACATCATCAGCGGAAGACAAGACACGCATATTCCCAGTCAGAAAAGTAGCCGTGGGTCTTGATGTCGAATTAACAACCCTTTTTGGAAGACCAATAATCAAATCAGTAGTTGTAGAAGCAACTCAAATTGGAAGAACAACTAAAAACAAAGACTAAAAATGCCACAAATATCAGCAGGATTTAATTATACTTCCACAGGAGCAAATTCACTTGTTACTGCTGGAAACCTTAATCAACATGTTAACAACGCACAGTTGCAAGGAGGGGCTATTGGTGAACAAACAAATATTGGTATTGTTACTGGAAATGAATATGGTTTGATTTATAACTCAAGCACAGGTCTTCTTAACAAAACTCAAGTCAAGAACTTATTGCTTACAGGAAATATTGTTAATACAACGGATGTTCGTTCTACTACTGGAGTTATAGAAATAAATCCTGCAACAAGTTGGGATGGAAGTGGAATTCCATCATATGCTTCTCCTACATTGCTTCTTAGAACTGGAAGCAATGGGAATATATATTTAAGTAGCGGAGATATATCTATAAGTGCAGATAATACTCTTACTCCAGACCAAGGGCTTTTATCTCTTTATGGCAAGGAGGGTATTGTTTTGGCGGCTGGAGATGACATAGATTTCCAAACTGATGTTGTATTTTCTGCTAACCTTAAACTTCCAGTTGGTACTACGGCACAGCGTCCTGCTGACCCTTATGCTGGCCTTATTAGATATAATTCAACATTGTCATCTGCTGAAACATATGACGGAACAGATTGGGGTTCTCTTGCGGCAATTGTTGATAGTTCATTGACGGCAAATGGATATGTCCGACTTTCAAATGGTCTTACATTACAATGGGGAACATTTTTTACTACTGGAACAAATAATAACATTCCTAATCCTCAGATAGTCACACTTCCTGTTGAATTTGCATCAACAATAGTTTATGCAAACACTTCCGTAGATGGTGCTAATTCTTCTGGAGTAGAAGTGGCACATGTTGACTGGACTACATCTGGAAAAACAACAAAATCTCAATTGGGCATTTACGCCAACTATGCTGGACAATGCAAATGGTTTGCAATTGGTTTTTAATTTAAACACTTATAATACAATAACATGGCTGAAGATACAATAGGTGGTGGAGCAAGCGGAGCCGCATCAGGTGCGATGTCTGGTGCAATGGCTGGTGCTTGGGCTGGTCCAATTGGCATGGGTATTGGTGCTGTAATTGGTGGTATTTTTGGTTCTAAGAAAACCAAGGTAAAGAGACCACCTACATACTCTGAACTGATGAACAATAATCTTGATGCCCAGCGGGGTATTCAAGACAAGTTGCTGAGTTATGAGGGTGAATTTAGACCTAAATACCAAGGATTACAGGAAAGAACACTTAACACACAACTTTATGGTGGGCAAGGTACTAAAGGTTATGTGAACATGCTCAACGAGGCTAACACAGCCTTGGCTGGAGTTCAGCAAAATGCGGCTAACACCTACATGGATACTCTTGGTGGCCTTGCTGGTCGCTCAAGAAGTCTTATTGTTCCGCAGAAAGTCCAGACAATGCAGGATATGTTGTTCGCACAGGCACAGGGCGAACTTAATGCTGGAACAAATCTTAACGCACAAGACCAGCGTACAGCGTTCCAGAACGCTAATATGGCTATGGCACAGCGTGGTCTTGGCGGAAGACAGGGTGTTGCGGCTGGTGTTCTTGCCAATTATGGTCTTGGCCTACAGCGACAGGACAGGGCTAGGCAGTTTGCTGGCAATATGATGAACTCAGAACTTGGGCTTCAATCGCAAGCGTTGCAAATGGCTGGCAACACTATGGCTCAGTATAATGCTGGCGGTGCTTTCATGGGGCAAGCCAATCAGATGCTTGGTCAATACCAGCCTCAGATATTCCAGCCAGAATCACAGATGGGAACACAAGCCCAAGGCATGCAATACCAGCATGACATGGGGCTTGCCAGAGCCAAGTTGCAACAACAACAGCAACTAATGCAATCAATGCAGTCGTTTGGTTCGTTTATGATGGCTAATCCAATGGGTGGAGGAACTCCATCTGCTCCATCTGCTCCTTCTACTTCTTTTGGAGATTGGATGAGCGGAACTAGTTCGTTACCCACCATTCAATCTCCTACATTCTCTTCCAATCCATTAATGGGAGGAGTTAGATACTAATTATGCCAATATTTGGACAATACCAAGGTGGGGACGCTTTTAATGTCTACCAGAATATGGATGCTGTGCTTCAGCAACAGCAAGCCACGGCACAGGCGATGATAAATGTCGGTCCTGCCATACAGAAGACCAGAGAGGAGATGGATGTTCTGCGTGGTACTGCGTCATCAATCCTTAGCCAGTACTCCACGGATGAAAGCGGTAAGCCTTCAGATTCAGCACCAAAATATATCCATGATATCTACAAGTCCATAAACAAGGAAGGCGGACTAAACTATCTTTCAAAGAGCCAACTAGTAGCCGCACTTGAGGGCTACAAGACTGGTGCTATGGTTGAGGAACAGGCTCTTGGTGTCCGTGCCAAGCAACAGCAGTATGCGGCAGGTCAGTTAGCCTTGAACAAGGCACAGGCAGAATGGGACGAATACCAAAGAGTTTTACTAGCACATAAGTTAGCAATGGAGATGGCTGGAAACGGAACCAAATCCGCATCTAGTGTTATTGATTCCGTAGCAAAGTATGACGCAGGAGCGACTTCTACGACTACATCCTTAACGCCTAGCCCTATCGGTACTGTTACTGGTGTGGCTAAACTTGCGTCTGGCAATGGCGTGTCCGTTACTAATATCGTTCCTTCTGCTACACAGGGAATGACAGCACCTGCCACAGCACCCGCTAAAGCACCTTCTACGGCACAGCCTCAATCAAAGACCCTTGAGTACAGGGTTCCTGCGTCAAGACAGCAGGAGATGCTGGAACTTGAAAAGGAAAAGTTAAAGGAACAACTTAAAGCCAAGAAAATAGAATTGAATAATGTAGGAAAGAAAACAAGGTCTTTGCTTGATTTGGTTCCGTATAGTCCAATAATTACATCTTACGGATTATCACCAGCAAATCCTATATCTAATGCGGCTGGAATGGTTAAGGGTACTATATATAATGGAACTGCCGCAGAAAAAGCAAAAAGACTTGAAGCAGAACAAGCAAGAATTGTTGATGAAGAAGCGGCAAAATCCAGAATAACTGCGGAAATAGCGGAGATTACGAGCAAACTTCAAAAGTTATCTCCAGACGCTCCAGCCAAGCCAGAACCATCTAAGCCAGTTGGGGCTACTCCCATTCCAACAGAACAGCCAACTGTCCAGACTGAACTTGATAGAGCAAGTAAAAGATTAGCGTTAGCGTTAGAAGAACCTAAACCGCCAACACCAGAAGAGGCTATCAACCCCAAGAATGTCAGCAAAACTGTTAATCAATTTGTAAAAGAACGAGGATTAGGTTCTCCAGAACACTATTTTAAGTGGAAAAAAGATGAGATTGACAGCAAGATGCCTGTTGTGGCGGATGCTTATTTAAAAGATACTGGAATTGATATACTTGCCAAAATCGGAAGAGGAATTGCTACTGACGAAGATAAACAGGCTTTCCGTACTTGGGCGGAGGAAAATTCAAATGAGGGGATTTTAGAGCGACTTTATTTGTTTGCCAAGACCAATCGTGACGCTTGGGAATTTACTGTTGGAAATGCACAAAAGGAAGTTGATTTCTTAAGTCGTGCGTCAGCATCAGAAAAGAAGGCTCTTGCGGCTTCTACAGCCGCCTCAATGCCTGTCCCTGCGTCTATCGCCCCTGCTGGCTCTACATCGGCTCCTGTAGCCACCCAGAGGCAGTTGCGACCATCTCCAATCCTTCCTGTTGTCAGTAGACCAGAACTTAAATCTGACGATGAGAAGATTGCGGAGGAATATGGTCAATTAACCAGCCGTCTAAGAAGCATGGGTGGAGTCCCGCTTAACTGGTCAGAATCTACCTACAGACAGATGCGAGGCTATCCGCCAAAGATTCGGATTGTCTCAAGCAATGGTGTCAAACTTGTTGGAATCGGTGACAAGTGGGAAGTAATGCAAGATAAAGCCGCAAATGTTGGAGACCAAATTGCTCTGCAAAAGCATGCTATCTTGATTGATTCTATAAGAACAGATAAACTTTCTACTGATAAATGGGTGTTCCAAGGAGATATCAGAACCACGGAGGCTAATGAGGCTGGCAAAGTTAAGGATTCCGTCCTTGCTGTTACAAGAGCAATAGACGCTATTGACAGACTTCTTGAACTTGGTGATACTGGTCTTTGGGATTCTATTACTCCAACTGCAAAGGCTAGTGCAATTGAGGCTCTTACAAACTCCGTTCAAGCGGCTGGCAGAACTGAAATTGCTGGTTCTGGTGCGTTCTCAGAAGAAGATGCTAGAAAGTTAGAAACCATCGTTCCGTCACTTGCTTCATTAAAAGGTGCTTTCTTTAGAGAGGGTGCTATTGAGAAACTTGGTCAATATCGTGTTAGAATGTTGAAAAAAGCACAGGATATAGGAAATGCTTGGGGCTTTAAAGTTGGCGAGGCATCTAATTCTGGCTTGACACAGCAACAAGAAGCCCTTATGAGATTAAGGTATAACGAATATCGTAAACAAGGGGCTGACCATGAACAAGCGAAACAAGCCGCCAAAGCCGATGTTCTAAACAAATAAAATGACTACAGATTCTCTTTACCTTTGGAACGCTCCAGAAGGTTCGGAAAACAAAGGAATTGAAACTGTCCGCAACGACAGGCTCGATGAAATTTTAAGCAAGCCATTGACTGGCGAGGACATAGCCTTGAAGGTTATGATGGCTCAGTCCGCTGGCGAAAACCCAAACTTGAGCATAGATGAGTTCAAGTTGTATGACGAATGGCACAAGAAGCAGACTGTTAACTGGTGGGAACTTGCTTCTGGTGGCGTAGGTACATTCTTTGGTGACATAGGCTCTGGTCTTGCGTCTCTCACTCCTTTTGGGACAGACAAGCAAGGCAACGAGCGGACTATGGGTAGTGCGTTCTTAAACTCAACCTTCCGTCTTGGTCCTACAGCGACAGAGGCTCTTGGTCGTGGCACTAGAGATTTGGTCGGTCTTTATCAAGAAGCCAGCAAGAATCAGAATTCACCTCTGTATAATCTTTTTAATCCTGCTGGAGATGTCTACAGCAGATTCGTAGATTTCCATAAACTTGCTGAATGGAGAGCGGCATCTCAGCGTATAATGGAAGGTCGTGAGAATGTTGTAATGCCAAACACATCTGACATGATTGGTCGTGATGTTACCAAGTTATCGCCAGAAGAATTGTTCAAGGTTAACAATGACTTAGCACAGGCTGGCTCGTATTTCTTAGACCCACCCGCATTAATCACTTTAGGTCAAAGCATGTTCTTAAAGGCTGGTGCTAAGACAGCATTGAGCGGTGTCATGGAAGGACTTGCCAAGGATGCCTTAAAGGAGGGTGTCAGCGGTACTGCTTCCGTGTTCAAGAATACTGCGGCTCATCTTGATAAAGGGAAAATTTTCGGAGCGGGGCTTACCGAGAAACTTGGTAAGTCACTTCGTGTTGCTGGCGAGGCTGTTGATAAGCCTATTAACTCAGTTATTAACTGGATTAAGACACAGGCTGATGAACTGCTTGATACGAACCTTCATACGACTCCTAATGCCAATCTGCGTATTACTGGTCCGACAAAAGGACAGGCTGGCTTTGGCGGTTCTTTGATGGCTGGTTTGGGTATTGGTGCGATAGGTCTGCCTTATGCGGCAACCATCGTCCCTATCTGGGCTGTCGCTAACGCAGGTATCATCGGTGGCAAGTTCATCGAGACGCTTGGCAAGGAGATGGCTACTGGTGCTGGTGTACTTGGTCGCATGGGACTTGAGCAGACAAGCACAGGCAAACTCGCCAGAATGTTCTCCAAGTGGGGTCCGATGGGCGGGTATGTCTTTGATATGACCAAGGCTGTGGTTAAGTCTGGTGCTTACGGAGCGGGAATCGGTTATCTTGCCAGCGGTGAAGAAGGTGCGGCACAGGGTCTTGGCGTTGGTGCGGCAATTGGAACAACCCATTATCACTTTGGCGTTGCCCATAATGTCATCAAGGGCAGGTCTAGAGATGCGATGGTTGCTGGTCTTATCAACAACATCAATCAACTCAGAAGCAACGGCTTCACGCACAAGGCTGATACTGTGCTTAAGTATCTGAGCGAAATACAGGCACAGCATGGAGACGATGGTTTCTTCAGAAACTTAGGCGTGTATCTTGCCTCTGAAGCGGACAGTCAAGTTGCCGTGTCATTCTGGGATAAGCAGGACTTCCTGCGTCTTAAGGATGACCCTACAGTTCCAGCCTCAGTCAGAGACGCTATCAATGATGTCATCAAAGAAGGCGGTGATTCTTGGAACGGCATGTTCATGGGACGCAACGGAAAGTCCGTCCCTTACTTTATTCACAAGGACGGACAGAGCGGAAAAACCCATATCATCATCAATACTTGGGCTAAGGATATTACTGGAAAAACCCAAGCGACTGGATTAAAGGGCGAGTTCTACCATACTCTCGCTGACGCATACAAGGAAGCCGCAACCAAGCCTCGCTTTATCGAGGAAATCTTTGAAGGTGTTGCCAGAACTCTTAACGGAAACACCACCCCAGAAGGTCGTGCTAAGTTAGCCCAGATGTTCAGAAATGCGGCTGATAACCTCTCGTTCTTTGGTAAGGATGCAAAAACTCAGAAGGGCATGCCAAAGCGTGTCGCTAACCATCTTAAACTTACCAACGAGCAAGCCCCCAAGGGATGGGAAGTTGTCCATATTGTCGGCAACGAGCGTACAAGCATTGACGGATTTGAAAGACCTAGATACAGATGGATTGCCAGAGATGAAAAAGGCGGGTATGCTGGCTATGACATCTACGAGAACGCCAACGGCACTTATCAGTTAAACAAAGACGGAAAGCCTGTTTCTAGGGATTTACCATCGCTGTCTATGGCGATGAAGCAGTATCGTGAACTTAGTTTTAAGCCAAGTTACGAGCCCACCCAACAGGGTGAAGCACCTCCGAATGTTTCTGGTCAGCGTGAAAGAATCGTTCCAGAGCCAGAACAGCCAAAGGCTGTTGACCCAGAGTCTGTTGCTCCGACCAACGCACAGAGAACAAATAGCGTCTACGAGGCAATCGACCTATTTGAAAAGACTGGCAAGATTGACGGAGACAGATTCCATGTTCTCCTTGAAGAGTTAGGAGAGTCTATTTTTGACGCACATGAGGCTGAGATGCCGTTTGACTATATCTTCCTTGGCGGTGACTTAGGCTTTGCCAGAAACCTCATTGAAGAGGTTAAACACAGATTCGCCAGAATTGTCGATAGAAACGCAAGACAGGCTGGATTCGTCCCAGACTTTGAAAAGCCGTTTGTCGATTGGTTTAAGGACATTGATGGCAAGGCTATCGTTGACCCATACATGCGTAAACTGTTCAAGCAGTTCCTGCGTGTCCACAGGGAGCGTAGCATGAACCTTGACGGCTACACAGTAGACCTGTCAAAGATGTCCCCAGCGATGCTCAAGCAGTTTGTCGAGGACAATGGAATCGAGCATGAGTACGATGTTGACGATACTACTGGCAACTATGTCAGAAAGCCAGATGAGCAGATTAACGCTGAGATGCACAAGCGTTACCAGACGGCATCCTATGAACTGCTTGCGGCGGAGAAAAATGGCATAGCGACTGGATTCTTCTTCTACGCATCTGAGGCTGATGCCCCGAGCCAAGGCTCGATGGACAGCCAGAACGAGGGAGGAATGCTCAAGCAGGAAGGCTGGAAGCAGTACAGAACAACCCAAGAGGATATCCTCAAGGCACAGAGAAAGGGAACGCTTCCGACCAAGGAGGAAATCGAGTCTCTTGTCAAACGCACAGGTGTCTGGGGTAACAGAAACAGACCACGCACAGGCGAAATTGATGACCTTGTTGCCACAGCCAAGAAGGGCTCTATTATTTTCACAGGCATTCCGACAATTGAAGGATTCAAGATTCTTCAGAAGCACCTGCCAAAGAAGCAGATGGAGGCTATCGCTAAGATTGCTCCGTTAATCATGGATGGCGGAACCACCATGAACAATGTCACCAGAATCAAGTACGCTGGTTTCAGCCATGTGGATGACGCTGGCAATAAGTTGAAGCGTCCTAAGCAGGAATGGTCTGCCGTTGAGAAGAACATCGTGTTCTACGGCATGGAACTCAGAGCAACGCTCAGAAACCCAAAGAGCGGAAAGTTTGACTACAAAACTCCGCATGCCGCATTCCTTCTGCGTGGTGTCGATATCGATGTCCTGCAACGCAGAATCCAATGGATGTGGAAGAACGAGAAGGAGACCAGAAAGCGTTGGGCTAATCTTGTCGATTTCGAGAAGGATGTCTATCGTCTGGTCGAGAACTATTCCGCCAAGACAGCAATTGGCGGCTCCAGATTCTTTGGTGGCGGCGATGAAGGCAAGGCTAAGAAGCGTCTTGCTTGTGCGGCTATCGGTGCTTTCCCGACCAGAAAGATGGTCGAGGGTCTTGATGCCGATGATGTCGAATTTGACCTGCCAGAAATCGACTGGCATCATTATCAATTTAGGTCTTACGGAGGAGGAAAGAACGGAAGAGACATTCCTTGGACAAACATTCGTGCTGATGCCATCAAACATGTTATGGGTACTGATGACAAGATGCGTGTTCCTTATGCCGAAAGAGCATACTACAGAGCCCAAGAACTCTACCAGCAGAACAAGAAAACTGGGGTAAGAGAAGGCGAGGATGTCCCAGTCAATGTCAGAACAATCTCTCTTGATGTCTCTACTAACCCGCATAGACAAAAGTCTTTTGCTGGAGACCAACCAGACATTTCCTACAGAAGAAGCACTAAGCCAATGTCATTCTCCCCTTCAGATATATTGAAGGAAATGCGTAGCGGTGCTGTTAAGATGGGTGCTAGAAGTGCGGAAAATCTTAAACGCTTTGTCAAAGATAGCATTGGGCATGATTCTGCCACGGACTCTGTTCTTGTCTATTGGCATGGTTATGTCAACGGAAAGCCGTTTGATGAAGTCAACATGGGGCAGTTTGGTCTTCATATCGGTACGCTTCAAGCGGCTATGAGCCGCAACTACACAGTCGGTTTTAGCAGAGGCATTCCGAATGATGTTTCCTATAACAGCGTCATGCCTCTGGCTATCAACATTAAAAATCCGTTAAAACTTGCCGATAGAGGTCTTTGGACTCCACAGAATATCGCTGAGTCCATACTGGCATCGTTGTCTCCAGACCAAAGAAATGATTCTCACCCGAATATTTTTGAGTCTGCACCATTAAGAACAAGCATTCGCCAACAAATTGGGGATTTTAAACAGTCTGACATAGACTTTTTGGTTCGGTTTATTGAGCGTCAGCGTCAGTTAAGGGCTAAGAATCCAAACGCATATCAAGAAGCACAGATAGGTCTTCTTTCATCTGACACCCTTACGCCAGCGTTCATAAAGCACTCCAAGGAATCGTATGCAGAGTCTAAGATTCTGCATGATTGGCTCAGAACAAAGGGCATAGATGCTATCTCTTATTATAACAGAAGCGAGGGTAGTGCCTTGTCTTACATCATCTTTGACGGAAAGAATGCCAAAAACATCGCTGAGAATGTCGGTGAGTTCAGCCCAGATAGCATCTCGATGTTCCGTCAACAGGCTTCCAGATATGGAGCCAAGTCAGCGGAACAGGCTAAGTCGCTTGAGAGCAACTACGAGGCGGCTGTCAAGGAAGGCGATATCTTTGAGTCTATCGCCATCAAAAACAACTTCCTTGGAGACATGCCTACTAACACTAGGATTGTCAGACAGACTGCTGAAGAGGCTGGTGTTCAAGGCGTGTCGTTAGACCAGTATAATGGTCAATTCGCAACAGGCACTCCGTTTGTGCTTCCGATGTTGCATGCCACAAAGAGCAAGGGAGTTGCCAAGGGAGATTATAATCCTAACTTTGGTGTTGTCGGAAAAAGCGACATGTCACACTTCAACTCTGTCTGGTGGGGCTCGCACATGGATGTTGCAAAGTACTTCAGAGATTTCCATGCCGCTAACAGCGGAAAGAACAAGGCTTACATCTCAAGAGCCCTTATCAAGTCAAAGAACCCTCTGGTTGTTGACGCAAAGGGTGAGTACTGGAACTCTAAGAAACTTAACATCAACAAGTGGCTTAACAAGGGAAGAACAGATGGTCACGATTCTGTCATGTTCTTGAACATCTATGACGATGTTGAACAGCCTAACAACAGACCTAACCTGCTTCTGCACAATCAAATCGTCCTGTTCCCAGAGTCAGCCAATGACAATGTTGCCGTCATAGATACGGACATGAATAGGCATCCAGTCCCGAGAGGGCTTGGTCTTGTCAACGAGGTTCCAGTTGAACTTCCGTTCAGACAAGAAGGTGCTAACGCTGGCAAGAGCAACGAGGAGGTTAAGCGTACCTTCTATTCCGCTGTCGAGAAGTTCGTGGAAGAGAAGGTCACGGATAAGACATCGTTGCAGGAAATCATGGGTCTGCTTGACCCGACCAGAGGCACAGGCATCGTCAAATCAGAACTGGAGTTCTTGGATATCGCTGGCTGGGTAGAGGAGCAAAAGAAACTCAATCCTTCTACCAAGGCTAAGGTCAACAAGGCGGCTCTGCTTGAGTACATCAGAACCCATAAGTTTGAACTGCAAGAGGACAAGACTAATAAGGCTTGGTACACATTACAGGGAATGGACCCGAACAATCCTCAAGTTCAGAGCCAAGTTGAGGGTGGATATGAAGGGTACACGCCAGCAAACAAAGGCTACGATGTACTGCATCCTACCACAAACTATCGTGTGCTTCTGCTTAGAGCCCCAAAGGGGGTAGACTATTCTGGCGGAGAGGGAGGACACTTCCCAGACCATGAAAACATTATGGCATTTGCCAGAGTCGGAGATATTTATCTTGACAGGGAAACTGAGATGCCTTCACCCCCGCCTCCAGAAGTAAAGATTGAACAAAGATTTATTCCTAAAGACTGGGATAAAACAGCGACAACAGGCATGCTTGGTGATTTCTCAAGTTTTGAATTTAATTTAAAGCGTTTTTTAAATGGACTTGGTTTAACACCAAAACTTTTTGAACAACTTCCATCATCTATGATTTCTGATATAATGGAAGGAAAAACAAGAGATAGATATAGAGATGGTACTCTTAAATTACTAGAAGATGATGTAACACAACTTGGATTTATTCTTGACTACATTTCTGGTGCAAACCCAGAAGCGGCATTAAAAATTGCTACTGAGTTAAAATCAATCATTGAGAATAATTATGAAAGACGAGGTGTGTTTGCTTTTCAAGCAGACTTTAGAGCAAGTAGATTGGATAAAACTATTGCTACAATTACAGCACCAGATTTTGATAAAACTAAAAACGATTGGGGTGCAAGTATTTTTGCCTTACTAAGGTCATTATATGAAGACCCAGTTGATACTGACAATAGCACAGGGTTTTATCAGCCAGATGAAGCAAAGCGTAAACAAACATTGATTCAAGTATTTGACTTGCTCAAGTCTTTGATGAGCCCATTGGAACTTGATGTAATGGATTCTATGAAATCCAGAAAGAAGATGTTAATGGTCTTTGAATCTCAGTCTGATACGGCTCAGAAAATGCAGGGAAGAAATGATTCCAAGACTGAGAACATTCTTACCCATCAAGAAGTTGCAAGAATTGACGAGGTTGTTAAAAGAATTAATGAAATTAATCAATTAATCTCAGACAAGGCAGACGAACTTACGGAATCTCAAATAGCCTTATATCCACAAAGTCCAGCGGTTACTCCAGAAAAACGCAGAGAAATCGTAAGAAGAGATATTGTTGATAGGACTTATGAACTTCAGCCAGAACTATGGAAAGAGAGAGAAGGGTTAATGGATGAAAGGGCTATGCTTGCAAATAAGAAGCGGAAAACTGTCATGTCTCAGCGAGAATTTGAAAAAATTCCAAAAGTTAAGGATGAACTAGAAAGACAAGGTAAGATAATTGATACTTGGTATAAGTGGGAAGCATCAAAGAAAGAGTTGAAAAATTCGGCAGACCCAGACACAGGTTTTTCTATAACAACAGATGATGGCTTTGAACAAGGCAGTTTGAAGGTGATGGAGGCTATTGGTGAAAAAGTTGTTGATGGAGCAATAGATGATAAGATTGCTGGAGGAAGAGAAAGGTTTATTGAAAATCTCAATGTTGTCATTGATAGAATGATTTATGTTGTAGAAAATTCTGCTACGCCAACATCTAGAAATCGATTCCTTAATGCAGGTATTCTCCCTAGATTGAAGGAACTCAAAGATACAATCACACAAAGGGGAAATGTAACTGTAGATGAGTTAAAAGAAATTCACTCATTTGAAAGTTCTGGACTGATTGCAGGTCATAATTCAAGGTTGCCATATTATGATTTTGGTTACTTCTTTGGGATGATTAACGATGTAATTCGTGAGAATGATAATGGAGGAAGCGTAAAGAAGTCTGTAAAAAGAATTGGAAGAATTCTCCATGAAGAGATAGCAAGCATGACTAAGAAAGAACTTTTTGATATTAATCCACAAGGTTCTACTTATTGGACTGGTGAATTTAAGACTGATGATTTCAGTAAGAAGAACATGTATTCACTCATAGACAAGGCTGTTGATGAATATCTGGCTGGAATAGACTCAACATCTACTACTGGTTCTAATATGTATGAAAAGATTTGGCAAGCATGGATAAACAATTCAATGGGCAACAAGAACAGTTACGAGTATAGACAGTTTAGGGAAAAAGTTCTTCATATGGCTGTTGAACTAATGAATAAGCATGAGCAAGCCAGTCCGCACAAAAATTATACTGGTGCAGAACTGCAAGCAAGACTTAAGAATGATATTGCTTACAGAAGAGATACTGTTGTAACGGAATACATGCCATTCCTCCGCACCGAGGACTTCTCGAAACTCATGTTCAAGAAGTTGCTCAAGGAGATGGTCGATGGTGACTACGAGGGCATCATCCTTATCCCGCCAGAACTGCCTCAGATACTTACTGGCGGTGACTCTAAGTATTACTACGGCACGATTCTTCCAAAGGTAATCAACGGATACACCAAGAAGTTTGGTGGAAAACTAAGACAGAATAAGTCAATTGCTGATGCCAAGACAGACCCATTGTTTGATATAATAGGTCATTATCTTAAAGAAGAAGCCAGAGACCCGAATTATGGTGACCAAAAGAGGGCTTACGATGCCTCAATACAAACCGCTAAGACTTGGATTAGTGCAGGCGATGACCCGAACCTTCAACAACAACTTCGTGACAGAGTTACAACGAACAAAATTAAGTATGGTCTTACGAAAGAACAGGCCGAACAGGTTTTCGATTATTTCGTTCAAGTTGTTTCTGGAATGCGTCCAGATTCACAAAAAACTTGGGGAATGGAACAGGGTAAATGGACTGGCAATGGTGACATTGAAAGGCAAGCCTCACGCAAAGGTCTCATCCTTGACAGAACTCCTCAGATGGATGCCATCAAGGAGGGTCAACCGATGTGGCAAGCGGCGGCTCGCAGGAAGAAGAAGGGGACTGCCGAACAGCCAGAGACTGTTGGTGACCTGCAAGGCAAGACTCCTGCCCAAGAAGAGCCTGTTGTTCCGATAACATCTTCTGGTAGAAATATTGGTGAAACCATCAGCATGGTTACCGACCTTAAGACGAATAAAAACAGAGAGTTAACTGATATTGAAAAGGCTGTTCTTAGAGATGGAGCAGGTGAGTATCGTGGATATAAGATTGTTTACGATAAGACTGGAGAAAATGGATATAGAATATTCAATCCTGCTGGCAAGGCTGTAAGCATTCCTGTTGCCTACATTGATAGGGTTACAGGCAAGCAGGTGATTAAGATGGAGAAGCATGTCATCTTTATTGAAGAAGGCGTTGACTTAATTGATTCTCTGCTTGGCGGCATGCCAAAGACCGAGGAGCAGAAGGCTATCCCAGAGGCGGCAAAGCCAGCAAAGGTCAATACTCCAGCCAAGCAACAGGTCGTTGCTCCAGAACAGAGAGCCATCCCAGTTCAAGACCAGAATGCGGACAAGAACGCTGTTGAGGCTCAAGTCAAGGCTGGCAAGATGGCTGACTACTACGGCATGTTCAAGATTGGGTTCGACCCCAAGATGGGCAAGTACTTTGCCGTGGACAATGGTGGTCAGCAAGTCCAGATGCTTGTTCCAAGTCCATTCCAGAGCGGTCCGAGAATGCTCAATGGACAGTACCACCCAGACCTTGCCTCCGTTCTCCAGCAACTTGACAAGAAGTTCGACAAGTCCAAGTACGCTAACAAGTCCCCAGCC
>Ga0007787_10000084_pt1 | contig 25584 bp, 22 predicted proteins | sample LauGreFa1BDMLBSN_2_FD_59500 | JGI IMG/M metagenome (GOLD analysis project Ga0007787, IMG submission 59500) | Freshwater lake microbial communities from Lake Michigan, USA - Fa13.BD.MLB.SN | ecosystem: Environmental > Aquatic > Freshwater > Lake | place: Lake Michigan, USA | collected 2013-09-23 | reverse complement strand
ATAAGTATAAAATTTAATTTATTTTCTGTTAGTTCTTTTTTTATAATATATCCCTTAAATATCCCAAGCAATTTTGAATCAAGATACTCTTCTAAGACGTTATGGAATACTATAGGTTGCGCCAATGAATTTGAATTTTTATTTATTTTAAATTGGCTTGAGTTAAACCAATTAAGGCGCCAAAAATAATTTTTTTGTGTTTTAAAACATTAAATAAAACGACGAATGGACGAAATTTGAGTTTTAAACGACTAATTTGTATTCTGAAAAAAATGGTTAAAAACAAAATAACCTCAGATTTACCGAGGTTATTTTAAATTTTTAAAAAAAATTGTTTTTTAAACTTCTGATTTAAAACTAAAAACAATATCTGGATATTTTTCCTGAGCCATTTCTAATTCGTATCTACTTTCGGCTAAAAAAACATCTTTTCCTTGTTTATCTTTAGCCATATTATTTGCTTTACGTAACATAAAATCTTTTAACTGGACTTTATTAGTGGATTCTATCCAACAAGCTTTATACATAGAGTAAGATTCGTAAGTACATTTTGCACCATATTCGTGCTCCAAACGATATTGTATAACCTCGTATTGCAACTGTCCAACTGTTCCAATAATTTTTCGGTTATTAGTTACTTTGGTAAATAATTGCGCAACACCCTCATCCATTAATTGATCAATACCTTTGTGTAATTGTTTACTTTTTAATGGATCGGCATTTTCTATATATTTAAATTGTTCGGGCGAAAAAGATGGAATACCTGTAAATTTTAAAATTTCACCCTCAGTTAAAGTATCGCCAATTTTAAAATTACCAGAATCATACAAACCCACAATATCTCCAGCAAAAGCTTCTTCCAAAACACTTTTTTTACTCGCCATAAAAGCCGTTGGATTACTAAATTTCATTTGTTTATTGTGCCTTACATGTAAGTAATTTTTATTGCGCTCAAACTTACCCGAAACTACTTTAACAAATGCAATTCTGTCCCTGTGTTTAGGATCCATATTGGCGTGAATCTTAAATACAAATCCACTAAATTTTTCCTCATAAGGATCAACTACTCTTTGTTCGGTTTTTTTAGGTAAAGGATTAGGAGCAATCCTTACAAAACAGTCCAATAACTCTTGTACACCAAAATTGTTTAAAGCACTTCCAAAAAACACTGGCGAACCTTTTCCTGCTAAATACTCTTCCTGAGAAAAAGGTGGATATACACCACTAACCAAATCCACATCTTCACGTAATTTTTCAGCTGCATAGCTGCCAATATATTCATCTAAGATATGGTCATCAATGTTTTCAACATCAATAGTATCTGTTTTTCTTTGTTTGTCTGCTGTTTCAAAAAACTTCACATTATTTTCGTACAAGTTGTAAACTCCTTGAAAATCGGCACCCATACCTATTGGCCATGATAATGGACGAACCTTAATATCTAATTTTTGCTCAACTTCGTCCAACAAATCGAATGCATCTTTACCTTCCCTATCTAATTTATTGATAAATACCATAATAGGTGTATCTCTCATTTTACAAACACGCACTAAGTTTTCGGTTTGTTCCTCCACACCTTTAGCTACATCAATCACAACAATAACACTATCCACAGCAGTTAAAGTACGGTAAGTATCTTCGGCAAAATCTTTGTGTCCTGGGGTATCTAAAATATTAATTTTTAAATCTTTATATTCAAAACCCATTACTGATGTAGCCACAGAAATCCCTCTTTGTTTTTCGATTTCCATAAAATCCGAAGTTGCAGTTTTTTTTATTTTGTTAGATTTTACTGCACCTGCAACTTGTATAGCTCCACCAAACAACAACAACTTTTCTGTTAAAGTAGTTTTTCCAGCATCCGGGTGTGATACAATTCCAAATGTTCTACGTTTAACGATTTCTTCCTCTAATTTCATTTTAAAAATATTACTTTAAATGCAAACTAAAACTTAAGCCTGCAATATTTTGATTGTGCGAATAAATTAATGTAGGTTGCCATTTTAAGGTTAAATCATCACTAATATCATAAGTAGAAAAATGTGCATCCACCATTGCGTCTATAAAACCTAATCCATATAAAAACCCAAAAAACATAAAGTTTCGTTGTAAAGATCCTAATGCGCTTTGGTATTGTTGTAAAATTTGAGCTCGTGAATTTTCTACATAAGTACTCGCATTTAGCGGCTCGAAATGATTACTTGAAAAGTTTTCTACATAATCTAACTGTGCGTCTCTACTGGCATCTTGATCTTTTAATTTCAATAAACCAAAATTAAAATTTTTCTCAGCATTGTTGGCTTGATAATCCGTAAAAATCAAATATCCTAAACCATAATAAATAGGTAACTTCCAAAATTTACGATTGTATATTTGTCCGCCTCCTGGAATTATGGAATACAAAGCGGCTCTTCCGGGACTACGAGGTGTTTTAGTTTTTTTGTTTGTGTTATCTGGATTTTTATCTCCATCTTGAGTGTAATTCATAAAAGAATAACTTTTAAAATCCCCATATATTTCGAACGAATATAAAGGTAAACTTAATGTAAAGAGAACAAATAAAATAAATTTGAATTTCAACATTGTTATTTTTAAAAGGAACGCTAAGATAAAGGATTTTTTTGAACTAAAACGATTATTATAAATTTGCTTTACTTAATCTACTGACTAATTTTATTGTATTTTTTAGTATTTCCAGGATCTATTAAAATCATTGTTTTTGTAATTTCATCTTTAATTTCTTTAGTAGATTTAGAAAACATTTTTACAATTTCATCCGATTTTGCATTGAAATAAACTTGTAATAAAAAAGAAGACGGACGAACACGATTAACTTCCACCAATGATTTCATACTATTAAAAACAACCTTTTCACCACCTAATTTATCTGTTCGCATTACATCTAAACCCAATCTGTGATAATCATACAACATTTTTCTAAAAGGCTGAAAAATAGAATTCATTACGTTTTCAATCAACCAATATCTATTTTTATCTCCACCAGCAGCAGCCCAACCTTTCCCCCCCGAGCTTTGGGCATTATTTACAACTTCAAATGCGTTTTGGTAATATTTTGTTCCGCCCTCTGGCGCAAAAGTATCATAATCCATACCTATAATAAAATAAACATAAAAGGCTATAACCGAAGTTAAGTTACTTTCGAAAGATTGTAAGTTAAAATCCATTGGCTGTTGGTCTACATACGTAAAATCGAAATCCAAATCATTTACCACAAACATTGTAGTAGTGTAATTAGTTCCATACACCGGACGAATGGATTGAACTTGTAAACTTGCTGTATAATCGTTATTTGAGCGACTTTCCAAATTAATTAAAAACGAACAATTAATTCTCTCAAAAAGTTCATAACTATCAGAAGTCCAAATTCTGGTATTCACAAACTCAATTATAGAACGTTCCATATTACGAAAAACTTGCTGATCCATATCTTGAATCTTCATGTGATTTACCACAACATTACATTCGATTTCTCTGGCTTGAAGCGAAAAATTTAAAGTTATTAATAGAAATAAAATTTTAAAATACTTCATCACATTTTTTAATTTTGAATAACAAGTGATTCATCAACGATAATTTCTGCAACTTGTTGTTTAGTTAACAAAGGTAATGTTTTGGTATGTGTAGTTGAAATTAAATAAACCTTATTGGTATCGTGCTTAAAACCAGCACCTTCTTCTTTTAAAGAATTTAAAACAATCAAATCGGCATTTTTATTTTTTAGTTTTAACCTTGCATTTTCCTCTAAATTTTGCGTTTCCATTGCAAAACCAACTAAAAACTGATTTTTATTTTTATTTTCTCCTAAATATGCTAAAATATCTTTTGTTTTTTTTAGTTCAATCACTAAATTCTCTCCAGATTTTTTAATTTTTTCGTTTGAATAGGTAACTGGGGAATAATCTGCAACAGCTGCTGATAATACTGCAATATCATAATCCAAATGTTGGGAAACTGCTTCAAACATTTCTTGGGCACTTAATACATCAATTCGATGAATTTTTTTGTTTGAACTAATAGATGAAGGACCGCAAACTAAAACTACATCTGCTCCACGATTTGCGAATGCATCTGCAATTGCAACACCCATTTTTCCGGATGAATGATTACCAATAAAACGAACTGGATCTAAAGATTCATAAGTAGGCCCAGCGGTTACCAAAACTTTTTTTCCTTTAAACTGATTTTTTTGTTTAAAAAAATCAGTAATAAATTCCATAATTTTTTCAGGTTCTTCAACCCTACCCTTTCCTACTAATCCGCTAGCTAATTCACCATTTGGCGAGTCTAACACAATATTCCCAAAACTTATTATTTTTTGTAAATTATTTTGAGTAGAAGGATGAATAAACATATCCAAATCCATTGCTGGAGCAAGCATTACTTTACATTTAGCCGATAAGTATACCGCTAAAAGTAAATTATCACAAATTCCATTAGCCATTTTTGCAATAGTATTGGCTGTAGCTGGAACAATTATAAATAAATCTGCCCATAAACCCAATTCAACATGATTAGTCCAATCGGTTTGATTTTGGTTGTAAAAAGAATCGTAAACTTCATTTTCGGATAAAGTAGCTAAAGTTAATTTACCAATAAATGAAGAAGCGGAAGGAGTGCATACCACTTTTACTTCCGCTTTTTGTTTTTTGAGTAAACGAATTAAAAATGCAGTTTTATAGGCTGCAATACTTCCACTTACACCAATTAATATTTTTTTACCTTGCAGCATAAAAATTATGCCTCTTTGCTATCTTCAAAAGTATTTCTTGTGTAAATTTCACCGTCTACCCACTCTTGTTGAGCAATTAAAACTGGTTTAGGTAAACGCTCATAAAATTTAGAAATTTCGATTTGCTCTCTATTTTCAAAAATTTCTTCTAAATTATCAGAGCTAGTTGCAAATTCCTCTAATTTAGAGTTTAATTCTTGTTTTAAATCAACAGAAATTTGATTTGATCTTTTAGCCAAAACATTAATCATTTCATAAGGATTTAAATCCTTTGCAAATGTTACAACATCTCTTGTAATTGTTGAACTAGGCGCCTTTGTTTTTTTATAATCCATACCCATATTTATTTACCAAATTTACTTAATTGTTTATTCACTTTTTCTCTCATTCCTGTAATTTCCTCTGCATATTTACCAGATGAAACCTCAGATCCGTATTGATTAATTAAATACAAAGTTCGTTCGTATTTAGGTAATCTCTCATATCTTTTTCCTTTTTTTGCAAGTTTAAAAGATGATTTAATTAGCAAATATACAATTTCTTGTCGATATTCACCACCTCTTTGTGCTTTCATTAATTTTTCACCCTGCTCAATTACCTTTTTATAATCTTTATCCTTAAAAGGTTTAGACACCAAAATTAATGGGTAATCTTTTAATTTTATCGAAGCTCTATCTGCATATTTGTTACTCCCATTTAATCTAGCATCCTCTGTTAATTCAACCAATAAAGGCTCCGCCGCATCTGCACTAACAATAGTAGATAAATCTAAAGTAGATTTTCTCCAAATATCTAAAACAGTTGGATTTAATTTATTTGAAGAATCTAAATAAGCTTTAGCAAAGTCTCTAGATTCCGCATATCTTCCTTGTACATTTAATTCAACAGGTACTTTATATACTAAATTTGATAATTCTTGCTCCGCTAAATTAATTTGAGTTTGATATTTTGTTCGTAAATCTGCCGTTCTTATAGCTTCAAACTCATTTACAAATGCATTGTAATTTTCAATTTTAAACTTAATATCCGATGAGAAGGCTTTTAGATACAAGGCATTTAAAATTTTATCTTCCACATCACCAATTTCATCAGATGAAACAACTTTTAAAAGTTTTCTCCATTCATCCAATGCCATCGTATAGTTTTTTCTTCTAAAATAATACTGAGGAACACTATATTTTAATTTTGAAATATTATTTTCGGCATTAACTTTTAATTCATACAATTGATTTCTTAATCTAGGTCGCTCACCACTAGGATTTTTATCAATTTGAGCAATAAATGTATTTGCATATTTTAATGCACTTTCAAACCTATCAATTTTTTTATATTCTATGCTTTTATCTGCATATTTAAATGCAGCTTCCACTTGTAACAATTTTACAAAATCTCTATTTTTAGCATCTGGAAAAGCATCAATATAAGATTGAAAAGCAATAACTGCCGAGTTGTAATATCCAGTTTTATAGTATAAATTGGCATGGTTAAATGCCTTTTTTTCTAATTTTTGTTGTAATTCATCAATTTTTAAATTTACATCTTTAGCGAATTCACTTTTGGGATATCTATCTAAAAACAATTGAAAATCTTCTAAAGTTCTTTTAGTATATTCCTGATCTAAATAATAATTTGGAGATAAATTGTAGTAGGATAAGGATGCATAATAATATGCTTTCTCTGTATATTCTCCTCTAGGGAAACGTTGAGCTAATTTTTTAAACTCATAAGCAGTATTGTAATAATCTTTTACATAAAAATCAGATAATACATAATGAAAAAATATTTTCTCTAATTTTGGGGAATTTGCGTAATCGTTTAATAAAGATTTAAATAACGGACTAGCTCTAAAATATTTTTTATTTTCGAAGTATTTCCATGCCAACTCTTCCCTTACCTCTGCAGAACCAGATTTTAATGCCTTATCATAATTACTTTTACAAGATGAAATAACTAACGATAAAACAAATAAATAAAAACTCAATTTTTTAATCATGCCACAAAAGTACATTTAAAAATTTATTTGATAGTAAAAAAATCCACTAAATATCACTAAATTATTTCTTTTACAACCAATTGTGCGTTAGATATTTTAACCACTTCTACCCGTTTTCCTTTTTCAATATAACTTGTTAAAGCAATGGAATCAAAGGTTTCGTTATCCACTACAACTTTACCTCCTGGCATCAATACACTAATTGTTTCTCCTTGTTTTCCAATTAACTCATCGTTTGTAAACTTATTGGATAAAATTACTTTATAATCTTTACCATCGGCGCTTAAAACGGCGTTATCTGATAAAAAATTGCGTTTAGTTAATAATTTTTTAGAAAGATAAAAACTTAAAATTAAAGCTAAAACAATACAAACCGATACTATTGCAAATGAATTCATAACTACATTTATATTAGGTAAAATCCAACCCAACTCGGGGCTCGAAACTATTGGGAACAAACTTAAAGCTAATCCGCTAATTAATAACAAAATTCCTAAAATTCCTGCAATTCCAAAACCTGGTAAAACAAAAACTTCTACAGCTACTAATAGTAATCCAACTATAAAAATTATTAGTTCCATATTGTTTGCTAAACCTTGCAAATAATGAGGTGCAAAAAATGCTACAGCTGCCAAAATAGCAATAATAATTGGAAAACCTACCCCAGGTGTTTGCAACTCGAAATATATCCCTCCAATAATCAACATTATTAAAAAACCACTTACTGCTGGATGAATTAAAAATAAAATTATACTTTCGATAACTGTTGTTTGATGCTCCTCAATAGTATAATTTGGAAATCTATTTACAATCATCTCACCAACATTTTTAAATTTCCCTTCGCAAAATCCGTTTTTAATAGCTTCATCTGTTGTAAAAGTTATGAGTGTTTTATCATCTACAACTCCTTCAACAACAATACTAGGATCTACCATTGCTTGAGCAATATCAGGATTACGTTTATTCGCTATGGCTGTAGCGCGCATTTTTCCTCTAAAAAATGATTGATATTTTTCAGGCGCCACTTCTCCTAGTCCGTCTACCACCGTTGCAGCGCCAATTGTTGCACCAGGCGACATGTAAATACTATCACAAGCAATAGAAATCAATGCTCCAGCAGAAGCTGCATTTTCTTCAATAAAAACACATGTAGGAATTGTAAAGGACAATAAAGCAGAGCGTATAGAATCAGCAAAATCAACTCTACCGCCGTAGGTATTTAAGTTTAATACAAAAACTTTTACTTTTTTTTGTTTAGCTTCTGCTAAAGCCAATTTAACTTTTCTCCAAGCAGGCGCATCTATTTCATCCTGTAACTTTAACAGATAAACTGCGGATTCTTGAGCGTAAATTGAACCGAATATGAAAAATAATAATAGAGTTAAAATATTACGCATGATTAAAATCTCTATCTATATAATTTTGTAAATCTCTGTAAACCATAGGACTAGAAGCTATAATTTCTTTACCAAAAACATAATCCTCACCACCTTTAAAATCTTTAACCACTCCTCCAGCTTGTTGAACAATTAATGCGCCTGCTGCTACATCCCATGAATTTAAACTATATTCGTAAAAAGCATCAAATCTTCCACATGCTACATATGCTAAATCTATAGCTGCTGATCCCATTCTACGAATTCCTCTACTATTAAACATTAAATCTTTTAAAACTTTTAAATAGCCATCCATTTTATGATAGTCATAGTAAGGAAAACCTGTAGCAAATAGTGCTTCTGATAATTTTTGAGTTTCACTAACTTTTATAACTCTATCGTTTAAATACGCTTTACTTCCTTTCCACGCATAAAAACATTCGTTTAAATTAGGTTCATAAATAACACCAACAACCACTTCGTTTTTGTGCATCAAAGCAATACTGATACAATAATGTGGCAAACCATGTATGTAATTAGTTGTACCATCCAAAGGATCAATTATCCAATTAAATTCTTCACCAATTTTATCACTAATACCTTCTTCACCAATAAAACCTGCACCTTCAACTTCATTTTCCAAACTTTCAACAATCATTTTTTCAGCAGTTTTATCCACATAAGTTACCAAAGAATTTTTACTTTTCAATTCAATATCTTGGGCTTTTAATTTTTGATTTTCACTTAATAAAAATACTCCTACTTCTTTCGCTACTTTTATAGTATTTTGGGTAATTTGATGATAATCCATTGATTTTTTTGTAAAAATTTCAACTAAATTATAAAATATAAATGATTTATCAAGAATATTCAACTGATATAGATTTAATTTAAATCAAAATTTACAAAGAATATATTCAACTTAACTTTAATATAAACCTTTAGTTAATAATTTAATTTTTTTACATTTGCAAATAAAGTACAATCACCCCGTTGGTGGAATTGGTAGACACGCAGGCTTGAGGGGCTTGTGCCGAAAGGTGTGCTGGTTCGAATCCAGTACGGGGTACTTTAAAATATAGATACTACTTACATGGCTTTAATTAAAACCGTTAGAAACTTTACACCTTCTTTTGGAGAAGATTGTTATTTGGCAGAAAATTGTACTATTGTTGGAGAGGTTATTTGTGGTAATCAATGTAGTTTTTGGTTTAACTCTGTTATTCGAGGTGATGTAAACTTTATTAAAATGGGCAATAAAGTAAATGTACAAGATGGTGCTTGTATTCACGGAACTTATGAAAAACACGGAACAATAATCGGTAATAACGTTTCTATTGGTCATAATGCATTGGTACACGGCTGTACTATTCACGATAATGTTTTAATAGGTATGGGCGCAATAATTATGGATGGTGTGGTAATTGAAGAAAACTGTATTGTTGCTGCTGGTGCAGTTATATCGCCCGGAACTCGTATTCCAAGCGGAACAGTTTACGCTGGTGTTCCTGGAAAATTTTTAAAAAATGTAGATATTAAATTAATTCAAGGAGAAATCAACCGAATAGCAAATAATTATGTTTTATATAGCAGTTGGTTTAAATAATTTATAATAAATGTAAAATTAAAGTTTACAAGCTAGCTTTTTTTGGAATATCAATCACTTAATTATAGCTTTGAAAAAAATATAAAATATGGCTACTTTTAAATTAATTATGTTAGCAGCTGCTTTATTGGCTTTAGCTTTTGCTGGAATTGCAATAAAAATTATTTTTAAAAAAAATGGCGAGTTTGCTGGCACTTGCGCTTCTAAAAATCCGATGTTGAATAAAGAAGGAGAACCTTGTAGCTTTTGTGGTGCATTACCTGCTGAAAAATGTAAAAGTGACGAAAATTAAAATGACTAGAGATTTAGAAAAAATATTAAATTCATTAGAAATTCAGGAAAAAACGAAAGTTTTAGATTTTTTAATTGATAAAAATTACGAAGCTAGAAAAAGTGGAAAATTAAGATTATCTAACGATTTAAATAACTTAATTTTTGTATTACAAAATCCAACTGTAAAACCTGGCGGTGTTAGCATTGAGGATTGGGAAGTTTTTAAAAATTTAGTTACTAAATTAAACTAAAATGTTTACTCAAGGAAGAATTTATTTTGTTATACTTTTTGTAATTGCCTTTGTAATTTCTTTAATTTTTGCATACCGCAAGGAAATTAAACAACGAAGATATATTTTTAAAGGAAGTAGAAAAATTGTAATTGTCATAATTGCTATTTTAATTTTACTTACAACTTTTATTCGATTACTAAAATATATATAATCCAATCATAACTGGATTAATAAAAGATTTTTAAATGAAAAAAATATTATTTATTGATAGAGATGGAACTTTAGTTATTGAACCACCTTTAGATTATCAATTAGACCATTTGGAAAAACTAGAATTTTACCCTGGTGTATTTAGATGGTTGGGGGAAATTGTTAGAAAACTGGATTTTGAGTTGGTAATTGTAACCAATCAAGATGGTTTAGGAACAACATCGTTTCCAGAAAACACCTTTTGGCCTCCACAAAATGCTATGATTAAAGCTTTTGAAAATGAAGGTATAGTTTTTAAAGAGGTTTTAATAGATCGTTCTTTTCCTCATGAAAATTCACCCAATAGAAAACCTAAAACTGGTATGTTACAACACTATTTAAATGGTGAGTACGACTTAAAAAATTCATTGGTGATTGGCGACAGAATAACCGATGTAGAATTGGCTAAAAACCTAAATTGTAAAGCGATTTGGATTAATCACAACGATGGAAAAGGTAATGCTGAAATTGATAATACTTTATTCGAATTAAAAGATACAATAGTTTTAGAAACTACTAACTGGAAAGATATTTACACTTATTTGGCTGCTGGTGAACGTAAAGCAAAAGTACAAAGAATCACTAAAGAAACTGATATTTTAATTGAAATTGATTTAGATGGCACTGGTGTTGGAAACATGAATACTGGCATTGGTTTTTTCGACCATATGTTAGATCAAATAGCCAAACACTCTGGTATTAATCTTTCCATTACTGTAAAAGGAGATTTACATATCGATGAACATCATACAGTTGAAGATACAGCTTTAGCATTAGGTGAAGCTTTTAAATTGGCTGTTGGAAAAAAATTAGGTATTCAAAGATATGGTTATTGTTTACCAATGGATGATTGTTTGTGCACTGTTGCATTAGATTTTGGTGGAAGACCTTGGTTAGTTTGGGATGCAGAATTTAAAAGAGAAAAAATTGGTGAATTACCTACTGAAATGTTTATGCATTTTTTTAAATCATTCTCGGATACTGCTTTAGCAAATTTAAATATTAAAGCCGAAGGTCAAAATGAACATCATAAAATTGAAGGAATTTTTAAAGCTTTCGCTAAAGCTATTAAAGTTGCTATTAAAAGAGATCCAGAACACCTTGTACTCCCAAGTACTAAGGGCGTTTTGTAAAAGTTATTAATCAATTATAATGCTCTAAATTTTGATTATTAAAAAAATAATCCTACTTTGGCATTATTAACCATTAGTTAACATTTATAATTGTTATACTCAATCATGAATTTTAGATTATTTACTATATTATTATCTATAATCGCATCAGCTATTTTATCATTAAATAGTTTCGCCAATAACTATGTAGATATTGCTGAAACTCAACAAAAAATAAATAGTTATATTCATTTATCTGAAGTTAATGAAGGAAAAAATGATTTTTACAATGCTTATTTAAATTTAGTAGAAAGTGCAAAATTAGCACATGCGAGTAATTTACATGAATACGCTACCGAACTATATATTAGAGCACTAAGTTTACGTTTGCAACATGAAGAAACCTTTCCAACAAATTTCCCCAACAAAAATATTCCTTTTTTAAAGTTATGTAGATTATTGCAACAAGCCATCACCGACGAATCAATTTTTTGGCACAAACAAGCGATTTGGCATTGCGAAATGGATGCAGATACTTCATGTACAATTGATGCATACAGTAGTTTAGCTCTATATTACACTAATATGGGTTTAGATGAAAAATCTATTCAAGTTATCGAAAAAGTAATTCCTATTGCCGAAAAGTATCACGATAAATTAAAATACTCTAAAATGTTATTGGACTATTCTGATTTATTAAATAAATTGGGAAAATATCAAAAATCGGAAGAAATTGCAGATAAAGGTTATAAATTGATTTTAGATATAGAAAAAACTTTACCAATAAACGAATACAGATGGTCGTACTTTTTTATAGAATTAAAAGCGTATATCAAACACAACCAAAAACAATATGCAGAAGCAGAAAAATTATACCTTGCAACTTTAGATAGTGTGAATAACATCCGTAAAAAAGTTGGAAATTTACATGATGATGTCGAATACATTTCGAATATCCGTTTGGGTAAAATGTATTTTGAAACAGGAAGAATTAACGAAGCAAAAAAATTATTTGAAAGAGCTAAAGAACTTAGAGAAAAGCCCGAAAATAAAGGCTTTAATGCGAAATTATTATACGAAACCATGATTATGGCATTTTCGAACACTGGAGATTATCAAAAAGCTTTTGAAGCATCCGAAAAATATCGTGAATTTATTTATAACTCGTACATTTCTGCAACCAATCAGCAAAATCAATCTCAACGAGATTTAGCATTATTAAATATTCAAAATGCACAAAATGAATTGGATTTATTACGAGAACAAGCAGATACCGAAAAGAAAAACAATCAGGTAATTTTACTATCATTTGGATTATTAGGATTTGTAATTGTTGCCTTAACACTAGTTTTAATTATTCGCCAAAAACAAAAAAATAATCAATCCTTACAAAACAAAAACAATTTAATTTTAACTCAAAAAAACGAAATAACCAGCAGTATTGAATACGCCGAAAAAATCCAAAATGCTATATTACCTTCTTTAGATTTATTTCAAGAATACTTAAAAAATTCTTTTGTATTTTATTTACCTAGAGATATTGTTAGTGGCGATTTTTACTGGTTAAATCCATCAAATAATGAAATTTTAGTTGCTTGCGCGGATTGTACTGGACATGGCGTACCTGGAGCAATCGTAAGTATGTTGGGTTACAACGGTTTAAATAGTAGTGTAAACGAAAAAAAATTAAAAGAACCTAAAGATATTTTAAATAACTTAAACGATTATATAGAAAATACTTTTAGTAAAAGTAAAGAAAACATTTACGACGGTATGGATATAGCTTTAGTAGCTTTTAATCCAAATACTTTTGAGTGTAAATATAGTGGAGCAAATATCCCATTATACATAGTTCGTAATCAAGAAATTATTGTTTTAAAACCTAGTAAACAACCTGTTGGTAAATTTGATCATCATCAACCTTTTACACAACAATCAGTTATTTTACAAAAAAATGATATGGTTTATATGTTTTCTGATGGTTTACAAGACCAATTTGGTGATGCTAACAATAAAAAATTTAAAGTAAGTGGCATTAAAAGTTTATTACTAAAAATGGCTCCACTAAACGAAAAAGAACAATTAGAAATGCTTAGTTATTCGTTTTTTGATTGGAAAGGCAATCAGGATCAAGTTGATGATTTATGTTTTATTGGTTTTAGAGTTTAAAGCTGATAAAAAATTATAAAATTTAAAATTTTCTTAAGTATCCCCCACCCTTCAATTCTTTTATCCTTAACTTTAGTTTCTATAAATTAAAAATTATGGTAATTGGAATTGTTTGTTATCCAACTTTTGGCGGTAGTGGTGTTGTTGCTACAGAACTTGGTAAAGCCTTAGCTAATTTAGGTCACGAAATACATTTTATAACATCTAGTCAGCCAGTTCGCCTGGATGTTTTTGCGCCCAACATCCATTACCATGAAGTGGTTGTTAATAATTACAGTTTATTTAAATACCAACCCTACGAAACAGCGTTAACAAGTAAAATTGTTGAAGTTTGCAAACAAGTTAAACTAGATATTTTGCATGTACACTATGCCATTCCGCATGCATCCGCAGCTTTATTTGCTAAATCAATTTTAAAATCCGAAAACATTCATTTACCCATAGTAACTACTTTACACGGAACAGATATTACATTGGTTGGAAAAGATGCTAGTTACGAACCTGTTATTACCCACTCTATTAATCAATCCGATGCTGTTACAAGTGTTTCAGAAAGTTTAAAAAGCGATACATACAAACATTTCAAAATCAATAGAGATATTAAAGTAATTTACAATTTTGTTTGTAACGAAAAATACGAAACACCCAACTCAATTTGTAAAAAACAAATCTTTGCCCCCAATGGCGAAAAAATATTGGTACACATTAGTAATTTTCGTAAAGTTAAACGTATTCAAGATATCATAAAATCTTTTGCATTGGTTAAAAAAAGTATTCCAAGCAAATTAATGTTAATTGGCGACGGTCCCGAACGCCATGATGCCGAGGCACTTGCTAGAGAATTAAATGTAATGCAAGATATTTATTTTATTGGTAATATTAAAGAAGTAGAGATGGCACTTAGCGCTGCCGATTTATTTATGATTGCCAGTGAGCATGAAAGTTTTGGCTTAGCTGCTTTGGAAGCAATGGCTAGTAAATTACCAGTTGTTAGCACCAATGCTGGCGGATTACCTGAAATAAACATTGCTGGTGTTACAGGATTATTAAATAACATTGGCGATTACGAACAAATGGCGAAAAATTGTATCGAAATCTTAAAGGATGATTCAATTTACAAACAATATGCACAAAATGCTAAAAATCAAGCGTTAAAATTCGATTTGAAAAATATCATTCCAGATTATATCCAATTGTACAAAAGTTTATTGAACTGAATAAGTTAAAATAGTTTCTTTGTTAATTTCTTTGTTAATAAATGTTCGGATATCGTTAAGATTTTTCATCGTTTCCAAATCATTTTAAAGTATATTTGTTGGCACTGAAAAATGATTAGTTTATGAGCGAATTGAACAAAGAAAACAAAGATTATTCAGCCGATAGTATTCAGGTATTAGAAGGTTTAGAAGCAGTTAGGAAACGTCCTGCAATGTATATTGGTGATATTTCCTCTAAAGGTTTACACCACTTGGTTTATGAGGTTGTAGATAACTCTATTGATGAGGCTTTAGCTGGACACTGTAAAAACATTGAAGTATTCATTAACGAAGGCGAATCCATTACAGTAACTGATGACGGTAGAGGTATTCCAACAGCACGCCACACTAAAGAAAATAAATCTGCTTTAGAGGTTGTAATGACCGTTTTACATGCGGGTGGTAAATTTGACAAAGATTCATATAAAGTATCTGGTGGTTTACATGGTGTTGGTGTTTCTTGTGTAAATGCATTATCCACTCATTTAAAAGTTACTGTTTACCGTGAAGGAAAAATTTTCCAACAAGAGTATGAGATTGGTAAACCTTTATATGATGTTAAAGAAATTGGTGTAAGCGATAGAACAGGTACTACTGTTGAATTTCAGCCCGATGCTACCATTTTTAACGAAACCGTTTATTCATACGAGATTTTAGCTAAAAGAATGCGCGAATTGGCATTTTTAAATAAAAAAATTAAAATTACTTTAACAGATTTACGTGAAAGTGCTAAAGATAAAGAAGGTAAACCAAAAACTGATATTTTTTATTCAGAAGCTGGTTTAGTTGAATTTATCAAATATGTGGATGCTGGTCGCGAAAAATTAATTCAGGATGTAATTTATTTCGAGGGTGAAAAAAACGATATTCCAGTAGAAGTTGCGATGAGTTACAACACTAGCTACTCGGAAAACATCCACTCTTATGTAAACAATATCAATACCCACGAAGGAGGAACACACTTAACTGGTTTTAGAAGAGGTTTAACCAGAACTTTAAAAAGTTATGCCGAAAAAGCTGGATTTTTATCTAAATTAAAATTCGAAATTAACAGCGACGATTTCCGAGAAGGTTTATCTGCAATAGTTTCGGTAAAAGTAATGGAACCTCAATTCGAGGGACAAACCAAAACTAAATTAGGTAATAAAGAGGCTTCTCCAGCCGTGGATCAAGCGGTAAGTTTGGCTTTACAAAATTACTTAGAGGAACACCCTAATGAGGCAAAAATTATTGTTGATAAAGTAATTTTAGCTGCGCAAGCACGCCACGCTGCAGCTAAAGCCAGAGAAATGGTTCAACGTAAAAGTGTTTTAACTTCTTCTGGTTTACCTGGTAAATTATCCGATTGTTCGGAGAAAGATCCTCAAAAATGTGAAATTTACTTAGTGGAGGGTGATTCTGCGGGCGGTACTGCAAAAGCTGGTAGAGACAGAAGATTTCAGGCAATCCTACCATTAAGAGGGAAAATTTTAAATGTTGAAAAGGCAATGCAACATAAAATTTTCGAAAACGAAGAGATTAAAAATATTTATACCGCTTTAGGTGTTACTATAGGTACCGAAGAAGATAGCAAAGCTTTAAATATTGTAAAATTAAGATACCACAAGATAGTTATCATGTGTGACGCCGATGTAGATGGATCACATATTTCAACTTTAATTTTAACTTTCTTCTTCCGTCACATGAGGGAATTAATCGATAACGGTTATATCTATATTGCAACTCCTCCTTTGTACTTGGTTAAAAAAGGAAAACAAGAAAGATATTGTTTTGATGAAGCGGAAAGAGAATTGGCTGTTAAAGAAATGGCAGGCGAGGGCAAAGAATCAAGCGTTAATATTCAGCGATACAAAGGTTTAGGTGAAATGAACGCCGAACAATTATGGTCCACTACAATGGATCCAGAATTTAGAACTTTACGAAAAATATCGATTGAAAACGCGCAAGAAGCAGATAGAACTTTTGCCATGTTAATGGGTGATGAAGTACCACCACGTAGAGAATTTATAGAAGCAAATGCAAAATACGCTAACATTGATGCATAATAAAAAGGAGCTTTAAAGCTCCTTTTTTATTAGCTTTAATTTAATATATACAATTGCACTTTATATTAATTTGCAATACTTCTTATTTATTTTAATTTTACATTTTTAATGCAATATTATACTTTATGAGTTCTGGAAAATTATTAAAAATAGGCATAACACAAGGAGATACAAATGGTATTGGTTACGAAGTAATTATCGGGGCTTTAGAAGACAATAAAGTACTGGAATTATTTACACCAATAATTTATGGATCTAAAAAAACTTTATCACAACATAAACAAAAACTTCAAAAAGAAGAATTTAATACATTTAATATCAATAATATAAACGAAAGTAAGTCTGGAAAAATCAACTTACTGGAAATAAACGATGGTATTGAAAATGTTGATTTTGGTAAGGCTACAACAGAAGCAGGAAAAGCTGCATATATTAGCTTGGAAAAAGCATTGCAAGATTTGAAAAATGGATTAATTGATGCTGTAGTTACTGCACCAATTAATAAAGATAATATTCAAAGTGAAAACTTTAAATTTCCAGGACATACTGAATATTTAGCTGAAAAAGATGGTAACGAAGCTTTAATGTTTATGATATCCGAAAAAGTTAAAATTGCTGTTGTTACTGGACATATTCCTGTTGGAGAAATTTCTAAAAAAATAAGCAAGGAAAGTATTTTAAAAAAACTACATTTAATTAATCAATCTCTAAAAAAAGATTTTAATATTCGTAAACCTAAAATTGCTGTTTTAGGATTAAATCCTCATGCAAGCGACAATGGATTAATAGGTAAAGAAGATTTAGAAATTGTTACGCCAGCTATAGAAAAAGCTAATTCTGAAAATATTTTTTGTTTTGGTCCATACCCTGCTGATGGTTTTTTTGGCAATGCTCAATACCACAATTTTGATGCTATTTTAGCAATGTATCATGATCAAGGTTTAATCCCTTTTAAAACTTTGGCTTTTGGAGAAGGAACAAACCTTACTGCTGGCTTATCTTTTGTTAGAACTTCGCCAGATCATGGAACTGGTTATGATATTGCAGGAAAAGGTGTTGCAGATAGTTCATCTATGTTACGCGCAATTTTTTTGGCTGTTGATATTTGTAAAAGCAGAAATATTGAAAAAGGTTTGGAAGAAAATAAATTAGACCCTAATTTGGTTAATAATTTCTATAAAACGCAAAAAGTAAGAGAATAAAAATGTCTGGTTTTCAAAATCTTATCGCAAAACTTAAAACTGCAATTCAGGGCCGAGATTTTGATTTCACAAAAATTAGCTTGCCAAAAAGTATTTTTTTATTAGCTACTCCAATGATTTTGGAAATGGTTATGGAATCTCTTTTTGCTATAATTGATATATTTTTCGTTGGTAAATTAGGCGAAAATGCAGTGTCAATTGTTGGACTAACAGAATCTGTGCTATTTTTAGTTTACGCGGTTGGTATGGGACTAAGCATGGCTGGTACAGCGTTGATAGCAAGGAGAATAGGTGAAAAAAAAGACAAGCTAGCTGGTGATGTGGCTTTTCAGCTTTTAATTGTTGGAATTACTTTATCAGTGATTATAAGTACTGTAGGTTATATTTTTGCTCCAGATATTTTAAAAATAATGGGGGGAAACAACGAACTTATTGCACAAGGAAGTTTATACACCCAAACAATTTTTATTGGAAATACTGCAGTTTTATTATTGTTTTTATTGAATGGGATTTTTAGAGGTGCTGGCACAGCGCATTTAGCTATGCAAACACTAATTTTATCTAATGGCTTAAATATTATCTTAGACCCTCTATTTATTTTTGGAATTGGTAGCTGGGAGGGTTTTGGCTTACATGGTGCAGCAATAGCAACTACTACAGGAAGATGTTTTGGTGTGCTTTTTCAATTATTTCATTTGTTTGGTGGTAAAAATCGATTAAAAATTGGTGCACAAAACATGGTTTTAAAGATTCAAACTATTTGGAAAATTTTTAAAATTTCAATGAATGGAATGGGGCAATTTATGATTGATAGTGTTGCTTGGATAATTTTAACCAGAATTGTTGCTGTATTTGAAAACGAAGCAATTGCTGCTTATACAATTTTAGTTAGAGTTTTAATTTTCTCTTTAATGCCTGCATGGGGTTTAGCTGGTGCTGCAGCTACTTTAGTTGGACAAAATTTAGGTGCAAAAAAAGTGAAAAGAGCCGAAATTGCAGTTTATTTAACAGCAAAATACAACATGATTTTTTTAGTTTTTGTATCCATTATTTACTTTTTTTTCGGAAAATATATATTAGGATTTTTCACTCAAAATCCAACGGTAATCGAAATGGCTCAAAATGGTTTAAAAATTATAGTTTTAGGTTATATTTTTTTCGCCGTAGGAATGGTTATGATTCAATCCTTTAACGGCGCTAGTGATACCAAAACACCTTTATGGATAAATATTTTCATATTTGGATGTATAGAAATTCCTCTAGCCTATTTGTTAGCAATACCAATCGATTTAAAATTAAATGGTGTATTTATTAGTATTACTATTAGCCATTCCTTACACGCAGTAATTGCATATATTTTATTTAAAAAAGGAAGGTGGAAAAAGATAAATGTTTAATTTTTTATAATTTTAAACAATACTAAACTTTCAATAGTTAGCAAAATAAGTATAATCCAGATAAAATAAATGCTGATCTTTTTACCTTGTTGAATAACCGAAATATCTATACTACCATTAGAATTTACCTCTACCACATTATCTAAATCAGATATAATATTTATAAAAGAATTGTTTTTAATGGCATATTCATTAGGTGGAATATTTAAAGATAAAACATCAATTAAACTATCGTTTGAATAAACTTCATAAAAACCAACTTCATTAAACTCATTTCCTAAAGTATAAAAACCAAAATTATTTGGTATCCAATTAAATACGGAAGAATCAGGCTTTTTTATTTTAAGCTGAGGATATGTTTTTGTTGAGAAATTTGAAAGTGAATTTTGATAAATTGGATAATATAAATTTTGATTTTGTGAACTAAAAAGAGCTATTTTTAAAAATAATGCAACAATTAATGGATGCTGTTTTAAATTAGTACTTGTTCCATTAATATTAGAACTTAATGTAAAACAATTATTTTGCAAACTTAACCATGGATTTAAGTTATTTAATGAAATTAAATTGATATTCTCCGGAGAATTAATTTGAAGATTATAATATTGAAAAACTTTTGGGAAAATTAAAGAAGACAAATCAATAGATGAATTTTTAAACATATCTTTAAAAAAATGATGATTAACATCTAAATTACTGGTGTTTAAAGTATCTATAACATTTTCTCTCCACTCGTAACTTAAATTTAAATCTTGATATAATTGATTGTAATTCTCTTTATTTATTTTGGAGTTTGGAATAACACAAATAACTTTGCCTTGTTCCAAAAAACCATTTAGAACTTTGCCATAAGATGAATAAATTTGACTTAAACCTCCTAAAATAATTAAATCATAAAAATTGAGTTTGGTTAAATCTGCATTTTGTTCTGTAACTACCTCCAAATCTATCAAATCCTCCGTTTCATAAACTCTTTGTAAAATTTGTATTATTTCAGTATCGTTACTCAATAACAAAACTTTAATTTTATTTTTTTTTGTAAAACTCCAATACACCTTATTACTCAATGATTCGGTAAATTCTCCCTCTACAAAACCTTTTACAATTTTGTTTGAAACTACAGGAAAAACAACCGAAGATTCTAAATTATTAAAACCTAAATTACTGGAAATGTAATAATTAAAACCATTTATCTTAACAGAAAATTTAACTTGAGAACTATCTCTTCCTCCCTGTAACCTTGAAGCAATTTTTAGTTCTTCTTCCCCTATTAATTTACGTATTGGTGAATCAAAATAAACACTATCTATTATTACATTTGTGGATTGAGAATTTTTTATAGGATAAAAGTTAACCGGAAAAGATAAATGATTAAACTGATTGGTATCTAATTCGTCTAAAAAATCCGATACAACATGCAAAGCCTGGATATCCTCATCATTAACTATCCGTTTATACAATTGATTAAAATTTGTTGAATAATTTCCGATTTTTGTTTGTGCCAAAAAATCTTTAGCTCGATTGGAATTATTAGGAAATTGGGCTTTGTTCAGGTTATCCGATGTAAAAACTTTAAATAAAGTTCCCTCGGGATAAGATTGAATAATTTCATCTGCAACATTTTTTGCATTGGTAATACAATTACTTAAATCAGATGAATTTAGCATACTTGGCGATGTATCTAAAAAAATCGCAACACTTTTTCCTTCAATAAATTTTTGATTGTTGTTTGGAATATATGGCTGAGCAAATACAATTGATAAAAATACTATTAGCAACATTCTTATCAATAAAATTAACCAGTTTCTAATTTTTTTGGATGAGTTACTTGTAGATTGGATGTTTTTTAACAAACTAATATCCGAAAAATATACAACTTTATGTTTCCTTAAATTTATTAAATGAATGATTAAAGGCACTAAAGCCAATAAGCTCATCCATAAAAAGTTAGGAAATAAAAAACTTATACTCATTAAATCGGATTACTTTATTTTCAATTAAAAACTTTTCCAACCTTGCGCAATCAAATCATGCCTGGAACCATCTTTTGCAATCATTTGTTTAGGCGAACCTTGCTCTGTAAAATGGCCAATTATAGTAAACATAGGATGATTTTTTATATTTTCGTAATCTTTAATATCTACGGAAAATAACAATTCATAATCTTCACCACCACTTAAAGCACATAAAGTTGGGTCTAAGTTAAATTCTCTAGCTTTATCATAAGTTAACTGATCTAACGGTATTTTTTCTTCATAAATATCTACTCCAACATTACTTTTTTTACATAAATGCAAAATTTCGGAAGATAAACCATCCGATATATCTAACATAGCAGTAGGCACAACACCAAGTTTTTCTAATTCAAAAATCACATCTGCCCTAGCCTCTGGTTTTAATTGACGCTCTAAAATATAATCATTCCCTTCTAAATCTGGCTGAACCTGAGGTGCATCTAAAAATATTCTTTTTTCGCGTTCTAAAATCTGTAAGCCCATGTAAGCACCTCCTAAATCGCCAGTTACCACTAGTAAATCATTTTCTTTAGCTCCCGATCTTTTTACAATTTTATCTTTTTTAGCTTTACCAATTGCAGTAATTGAAATCACCAATCCTGCACGAGAACTAGTTGTATCACCCCCTATTAAATCAACCTGATAATTTTTACACGCTAAATTAATACCTGCATATAGCTCATTAACTGCCTCTAAACCAAATCGATTGGATAATGCTATACTAACTGTAATTTGTTGGGGAGTAGCATTCATAGCATAAATATCCGATAAATTAACTACTACAGCTTTGTAACCCAAATGTTTTAAAGGGCAGTAACTTAAATCAAAATGTACACCTTCTACCAATAAATCAGTCGAAACAACAGTATAATCGTCTTTTTCGTACTGTATAATTGCAGCATCATCGCCAATCCCCAAAACAGAGGATTCATTTTTAATTTCAACTTGTTTACTAATTAAATCAATTAAACCAAATTCGCCTAAATTTTCTAAATCGGTTTTTTTAGGTTGTGCATCTTCTAACATATTATCTTCTTCTATTTTGATTACCCCCACCTCGGGATTGTTGAACATTTTTTTCGAAAGTTTGATAACTTTCACATTTTTCGATTAAAACATTTTGAACTCTAATCAACAACTCTCCTTGCAAGCCTTGTTTACTCATTTTTTCGCTATCCATTCGCCTATCTTCCTTGTAGGTTTTTTCGATATTTTCTTTATTTTTTAAAATTGCATGATTTAAACAATCGCGTTTTAAATGAATATAATTCGAATTCATTTTTGAAGTATCAATTTGATTAAAACACAAACAAGCCGAATCTGCAACCATAATTTCAATACTTTCATTTGTTGTTTTGTTCGAAATGTTTTTTTGAGCAAATACAATACTTGAAACTAATAAGATAATAAGGATAAAGTAATTTTTCATTTTTAAAAATTTTAAAGTTATGATTTAAAGATAAATGATTAAAACAAACAAAGTATAAATGGATGCTGTACAAAAGCTGGACAAGCAGAAATTCATTTAAATTTCAACATTTATAATTTTGTTTCTTATCCCTGTAATCTCATTTTTAATTTTATTAAAATCTTCATCAGTAATTACAGCTTTTTCTGCACTAGCTAATTTTTTGTTTGATGAATCACTTAATTCCTGAAGTTTAACGTTTGAAAAATGCGATTGTAATTTTTCTAAATCTTTAATTAACTCTTTTAAATCGTTATCCTTTAATTCTTTTAATAAATCTATTAAATTTCCAACAGCAGATTTTTGCTCAGCAATTTTTTGTTTAATTACTTCATTGTTATTTTTATTTAATTTTAAATTACAAGCAATATACAAACCTTCAATCCATGCACCAGCCAATACAGATTTTGCGGTTGATGGACGATTGTTATCTTGTAAATATTTATCGGTATCCAAATAAGCATCTGCTACAATTTGTATTAAAGTATCTTTATTTCCTAAATTTTCTTCTAATTTGGAACTCATTTCTGCGGTAAATACATCCGCAATATTTAATTCTTCTGCCAAATGTTGAGCAGCTCCCATAAATTTCATAGCTTGCTGAGGAAAATCAAACATACTTGTAAAACTTAAATCTGCAAAATAAACCCCTAAGTTTAAAGATTTATGTAAATCCGTTATATAAAAATTTACATTTTTTACCTTATTCAAAATACTTAAATCATAAATTGATTTTGTTTCATATAATATTTGAGCCATTTCATTGGGTGAAGGCAAAGTATATACAACTTTACTAGCAGATTTCAAATCTTTAATTTGCTCTGGAGTATACGTACTCCCTTCATTTTGAGACGAATCTACTTCAAATTGCAAATTGTTATTGGACGAATTTTCGCAAGAAATCAAAACGAAAATAACTACTACTAAACTTATGATTTTTTTCACTAACATCTTTTTAAATTTGAAACTTTAAATTTAACAACTATAAGCTGAATAAAAAAATAAGGTAAAATATATAGTTTGTTTATTTTAATCAACCTAATTTACTTATCCCTAAAAATTTCCCATTTAATTCCAAAATAAATCATCCTACCAAAAACAGGTGCCCATACTATGCTTGAATCAAAAAACTGACTATCGGGATTGTTAGCGCTAATGATTGGATTTTTTTGTTGGTAATTTAGTAAATTATTGGCTCCCATATAAAAATCCCATGATGTACTTGGGGCAAATCTTATTTGTGAATGAATGGTAAAAAACGATTCGCTGTATGAATTCCATTGATATTCCTTAGGATTTGAACCCGAAAATGGTAAACGTGTTTTTCCCATCCAGTTAAAAGTAAAATCAAAATACAATTTTTTAGTGATTTCATAATCAAAATTCACGAAATACCTATTTTGGGGCGTAAAAATTGCACTCGACCAACCAATGGATTGATATTGATTTTGAACATCATAATATCTGTAGGCGGTTTTTATGTTTAAAAACTTTATAACTTCCCACTCTATTTGTGCCATAAAACTATTGGCAAAAGCAGCATTATTTGCGGTGTAAAAATGTATACTTTGTGGCGAAAAATCCATATCCACAATCATTTTATTTAAAAAATTCGTTCGATAAAAATCTACACTTACTGTTAAAGGTCTATAGTCTACATCCCATTTTTGTGTATAATTTATCCCATAACTCTCCCCAATTTCTCTGGAATTAGCAATTTGATTATCCATCACTATTGTTCTGTTGGATGCAAAAACACCTAAGTTTTCCATAAACGGATTTACCGTTTTGGCACCCGTGCCTGCCGATATTCTTAAAACTCCTCTAGGAAAAACCGAGTATTTTATATGCAATCTTGGTGTAACTAAATGTTTCCATAAAGTGCTGTAATCATATCGTAAACCTGTTACTATTGAAATTTTTTCGTTGGGCGTAAAAGTATATTCGGAAAAAACTCCTGTATTAACATCTAACCAATTATATCCTAATACATTAAATTGATTATCTAATAATTGGATAGAATTTGACAAACCAGAATTCCATTGATGCAATGTGTTTTTGGATGTATATTGATACATTAAATTATTTAAAACTCTATTTTCCTTTGCAATTAATGCATTTTGCCCAAACATAAACTGATGATTTTGTGTAAGTAAATTGGTTTGTAAACCTATACTTTTAGTTTTACTTGGATTTATAAAATATGCCAACTTATTCCATGCTTCTAATCGATTATTTTTTTTAAAAATTTTGTAAGGATTTTCAACATAAAGCATCTGTCCGCCTTGTTTATCCAAAAACACATATTTAACTCCGCCTTTATTGAACCATTTGCTATTTTTTTGTTGAAAATTTTCCCAAGTAGTCATTGCTACTATTTTATCTCCCAATAAATTATCTGCAAAACCATCACTATTCATATCCATTAAAATTGTTCCTC
>Ga0007787_10000076_pt1 | contig 26686 bp, 26 predicted proteins | sample LauGreFa1BDMLBSN_2_FD_59500 | JGI IMG/M metagenome (GOLD analysis project Ga0007787, IMG submission 59500) | Freshwater lake microbial communities from Lake Michigan, USA - Fa13.BD.MLB.SN | ecosystem: Environmental > Aquatic > Freshwater > Lake | place: Lake Michigan, USA | collected 2013-09-23 | reverse complement strand
AAAGTCAATAAAATCAACCTTTTATTTATATATTTGAAACATTTAGGACGCTATTGATAATAGCTTATTATATTTGCAAAAAAAATGTTATGATACATAAACTAACTTTTATTTCAATAATCTGTTTGATTACTTTTGGATGTTCCAAAGTTCCAGTAACTGGAAGAAGACAAATGAATTTAATGCCCGAATCTAGTTTATTAGCAATGTCAACAGAGCAATACAAACAAGTTATAGCAACATCAAAAGTTGTTCAATCTGGCGCACAGGCAGAAACGGTAAGAAGAGTAGGTAATAATATTGCCAAAAGCGTTGAGAAATTTTTAGTGCAAAATGGTTACAAAAGTAGATTAAATCAATTTGCTTGGGAATTCAATTTAATTGAGGAAAACATAGTAAATGCATGGTGTATGCCTGGTGGAAAAGTTTGTTTTTACACTGGAATTTTACCAATTACGATGGATGAAAATGGTTTAGCTGTTGTTATGGGACATGAAGTGGCACATGCTGTAGCAAGGCATGGAAATGAACGAATGAGTAGAGGAATGGCAGTAAGTTTAGGTGGCGCAGCTCTAGACGTTGCTCTAGCTCAAAAACCTGATGTAACCCGAAACTTATTTTTACAAGCTTATGGAATTGGAGCAGAAGTTGGTGTTAATTTGCCTTTTTCAAGAAAAAATGAGTTAGAAGCCGATAAAATAGGGTTGATTTTTATGAAAATTGCTGGTTACGACCCTAGTAAAGCACCCGAATTTTGGAAAAGAATGTCCCAAAACGGAGCAAATGTTCCAGAATTTTTAAGTACTCACCCTAGTGATGAAACACGGATTGAAGAAATTAAAAAATACATCCAATCCAAAGAGTTTGCTAAATACACTAAATAGTTATTAACAGCACTTAAAAAAATGACTTGATTTTAATAACTTCGCAGCACTTAACTTAAAAAACTTATCTATGAAAAATTTAATGTTTGCTACATTTGTAGCTCTATTCATTCTAAATTCTTGCGAAAAAGAAAAAGTTTCAAATGGAACTGTTAACGTAAAATTTAACAATGTTGTTGGAGAAAATTCAGAAACTTTAGGCTTGAATAATAACCGTGTTTACAATCATCCTTCAAAATATAAAATTAGTTTTACGGAATTTAAATATTTTATTTCTCAAATTGAATTATTTCATGCAAATGGTGATACTATAAAATTATTAGAGCGACCATTTTTAGTAGATGCCAAACGATCAGAAACATTAAACATTAGAAATATAATTGGCGTTAAAGCTGGTTTAATAAATGGTATTAGAATTGTGTTTGGTTTAAGAAATAACGAAACTCCAAATACCGAAAAACAAAGCTATATAGAAGAAATGTTACAAGGTGGAAAATATTTAAATTTTAGAGCTGAAGGTAAATTTGATGTTGATGAAACCAATAGTGGCGGTAAAGATTTTAAAGTAATTAAAGGAAAAACTTCAACAAAAAATAATACTGTTGTTAAAGATTTTATACAATCATTTATTTTAACAAATACAATTGCACTTGATTTTAAAATTGATGTAAATGAATTCTTCTCTAATCCACATGAAATTAATATTAAAGAATTTGAGAGAGGATTAGTTGATACTGAAGAAGCTCAAAATAAAATTGCGGAGAATATTTTTAATGCAATTTCTTTAACAGTAATCGAATAATTAAAATATTAATTAAATTAAAGCGGTGGTATCACACCGCTTTTTTGTTTTAAAAAAGATTTAAAAAATGAAAATAGTTTACATGGGTACTCCGCAATTTGCAGTTGAAGGTCTTCAAAAAATACTTTCATCAAATCATGAAATTGTTGCAGTCGTTACCACACCAGACAAACCAGCTGGTAGAGGTTATCAACTACAAGAATCCGCGGTTAAAAAAGCAGCAATTGAATTAGGAATTCCTGTTTTACAACCTGAAAAACTTAAAAGTAAAAGCTTTATACAAAAACTAAAAAAATTTGAAGCCGACTTATTTGTAGTAGTTGCCTTTAGGAAATTACCCGAAATTGTTTGGCAAATACCAAAAAAAGGAACCTTTAATTTACATGCCTCACTTTTACCACAATATCGAGGTGCAGCACCTATAAACTGGGCTATAATTAATGGAGAGCAAATTACAGGAGTAACCACATTTTTTATAAACGAAAAAATTGACACAGGCGATATTTTACTAAGTAAAAGTGTAGAAATTTTAAACACAGATAACCTTGGTGATTTACATGATAAATTAATGAAAATTGGAGGTGAATTGATTATTGAAACCATTAACGGAATTGAAAAAAATACAATCACTCCTCAAAATCAGTTGAACACAGTTAACAACTTAAAAGACGCTCCAAAAATATTTAGTGAAACTTGCAAAATTGATTGGCAAAAAAGCGCACATGAAATTTATAATTTAATAAGAGGCTTATCTCCCTATCCTGGAGCATTTTTATTAGCTGATGAAAATGGGAAAACATTAAATATCAAAGTTTTTTCTGCCGAAATTTTACCAGATGATTTAAACCAACCTTTCGAAACTGATGACAAAACTTTTTGGAAAATCAAAACAAACAAAGGGAGTTTAAATTTATTGGAACTTCAGTTTCCTGGAAAAAAACGATTAAGCATAAAAGAAATATTGCAAGGAAAAAAAGTAAGCAACTTAAAAATAATAATGTAGTTAAAATTTTTGTACAGAATAAATACTTGTTTTTCCCGAAAATCTAATTGCAAAAAAAACACAAATCACAAAATAAAAGACAGCTTCCATACCAAAAAGTTCAACACCCATTACAATACAGGCAATGGGTGTTTGCGTTGCACCTGCAAAAACAGCAACAAACCCTAAAGCTGCTAACAAGCTTAATGGTAATGGAATAAATACAAACAAAAAACTACCTAGTGTAGCACCAATAAAAAATAATGGTGTAACCTCACCACCTTTAAATCCTGCCGATAATGTAAATGACGTAAAAAATATTTTACCTACAAAAACAAATGCATCCTGAGGTTGTACAAAAGCATTTTGAATAACTTCTAGACCTAAACCTGCAAATTCTTGGGTATTAAAAAAAAGAAAAACTAATAATAAAATTAAGCCTCCTAAAATTGGTTTTAAAGGATCATATATTGTTAAACGATTAAATAAGTTTTTAAATAAATATATTGATTTTTTAAACACATAAGCCGTAAGTCCAAAAAACAAACCTAAAACAAAACACCAAAAAAATGATAACCATTCAAAATCAGGCACTTCAAAAATTACATAAACAGTATGTTTTACACCCCATAAACTACAAACCAAATCAGCAAAAATAGCAGTAATAAATGCAGGAAAAATTGCATCATACTTAATTTCTCCTTTAAAAATCATAATTTCTAACGCAAAAATTGCCCCAGCCAGTGGTGTTCCAAAAACCGAAGAAAAACCAGCACTTACACCAATTAACAAAATTATTTTTCTGTCGTTTTCAGTAAAATTAAACCATCTATTCAACTGATCAGATAATGCTCCACTCATTTGTACAGCAGTGCCTTCCCTTCCTGCAGAACCACCAACTAAATGAGTTAAAAGTGTTCCCAACAACACCAAAGGAGCCATTTTTAAAGGAACTATTCTTTTGGGTTTATGAAATTCTTCAATGATTAAATTATTACCTTTAGCTATATCCTTTCCCCAATAAAAATAAAATAGTCCAATAATTCCACCAACAAGAGGCAAAAAATAAAACAACCAAGAATTATCAAATCTTAGATTTTCAATAAAATGTAAGGAAATTAAAAATAAAGCAGAAGCTGAGCCTGAAAAAATCGAAATTAAACTAGATATTAATAACCATTTAAAGATAAAATCAAGTGTATTTAAAGTTCTTTTACTTAGGCACTTTATAAACATTTAAAGATAGTTTTTAACAATCTCGCTAATATCTTACATTTTTTTTAAAGTTTATTAAATAATTACAAGTAATTGAATATCTTTATGGCTTAATTTAACTATTTACGATAAAAAACAAATAATTAGATTAAAGAAACATTTTTGGAATGCTTTTGGTATAGAGAACAGTGTTCTTATACTTTTTCTGAAAAACACTATTTTATGCAAATTAAATTTATACTATTTTATATACTTTCTATTATCACTTTTTGGGCAAATGCTCAATGTAGCGATATTAACGAGGCTAAGCTTAAATTAAGTCAGAACAAACCACAAGAAAGTTTTAAAATTTTAAAAACTGTTGAAGTTAACTTTGATAAGCAAAAAGCAAGTTTAGATGACAAATGTGTATCCAACTATTATTTTTGTTTTGCTGTAACTTATATTCAATTAGCAAACGCCGAAGCAGACGTAACTAAACAAGTTCCTCATTTAGAAAAAAGTTGGGATTTTTTTCAAAAACTTTACAAATTACCCAAACCTGATAACGGAGTTTTAGGTGAAGCAGCATCACAATACGAACAATTAGCAGCATTATTTGTAAATGCAGGTGTAGACATGTATAACTTACAAAGCTTTGCAAATGCCTTACAATTAAACTTAAAAGCAATTGCAATTTATGAAAGCATGAAAAAAACCGAAAATCTATCTTCGGCGAAATATAATGCAACATTATCGGCTTTAGCTTCTAACCAAAATGAAATAGCTTGTGAATTTTTAAAAGATTTAATCGCAGAAAATTTTAACAATAATAACGAAGTTCATTATAGGCTAAAAGCTCAAGCTTTAACGGATTTAGGAAAGATTGATGAGGCTATCACTTTACTAAAAAAGGCTATTGTAGATTTTCCAAATGATGTAGACTTAAAATTCCAACAGTTAAATTTATTGATGGCTAAGAAAAAAAATAATGAAAGCTTAATTTTAATTGATGATATTTTAACCAAAGTAAAAAATAGAGCGGATATATGGGTAATTAAAGCGCAAATGTTAAATGGAAAAGGTGAAGTGAAAGCTTCAAAAGATGCTTATTTAAAAGCTTTAGAAATTGAACCTAACAACGAATACGCCTTATATGGAGTCGCAGTATTTTACATATCAGAAGCTAATGAAATGGTAGATTTGTTAAATAAAGGCACTGATGCAAATGGTAAAAAAATAGATGAAGAAGAATTAACAGAAAATATTAAAGCTAGTTATAATAAAGCAATCCATTATCTTGAAAAATCAATTAGCTCCAATCCAAAGGATTTATCGTCTATCGAAATGATTTCAAAAGTTTACCATGCTTTAGGAATGGAAGACAAAGCAATGTATTACGAAAATAAATTAAAATAATTATTTATTTTTTTGCTCTCTAAATTCGGAAGGTGAAATTCCATTTTTTTCTTTAAAAACCCTATTAAAATGGGTAATATTGTTATAACCAACCTTATAAGCTATTTCAGAAACAGATAAAGATGAATTTATCAATAATCTTTTAGCCTCAGTTAATCTTATTAAATTTAAATATTCTTTAAAACTAGTATTTAATTGTGTTTTAAATATATTTCCTATTTCTCTATTCGATATTTTAGATTTTTGATTCAACCAATCCAAACTTAAATCACTTAAAAAATAATGTTGCGCAATCAAATTCAAAATTATCTCTTTATCATCACTTTTAGTTTTATTATTAATAAAATTTTGTGCTACATATGGGACTATAATCGTATTTTTCTTTTTATAAAAAATCCATAATACACTATTTAACAAAAGTAAAACTAGCCCATAAATTATATAAACCAAAGTGTTATTATGCACAAATTTTATAGCCTTAATTGTTATTTTATCTTCCTCACCAGGAGGTAAAATCTGACAGCTATATAACATTAAGTAGTTTACCCTCGAAAAATCTATATTAAATACTTCAGATTTTTTTAATCCATATTCCCTTAGCCACCAACTTGGAATTTGCAAATCATTTTTCGAAATCGAATACCAGCCTTCATTTTTATAATCAACAACAAAACTCATAGGTAAATTTGAAAAAACATCGTTTGGAGTTGTAAAGCTACTTTCGTTAAGCGTTAAATAAAAAGGAATTCTTTTACCTTTTTGAGATCTTAAATATATTTGAATTTCATTATACTTTCCAAAATCAAAAAATTCATTTTCGTTTTTGGGATGTAAATAAATACCTGCAAAAGGCTCTTGTAAATTTTTAGACAATTCATATTCAAACTCAATAGAATCTGAACTAGATAATAAATTTACCTTTGAATGCCTTATAGAATCTTGCTCATGAAAAGTGTTTAACAATAAAGAAGATTGGTTATAAACTTCATTTTCATCAAAATCTAACCAATTAAAAGAGCTTGTTAGCAAAAGAAAATTGCTAATTACAATTATTAAAATTTTGTATTTAGATAAAATGGCAGACAAATAATTAATATTTAAACGAATTAAACATCATTAAAGATAATCAATAATAATTATTCATTAATAACCGCCGAGCCTATTAATTCGTTTTTTAAATACCAAGCAGCAAACTGCCCAGCAGCAACTCCTCTTTGAGGTTCATCAAATCTTAAATAACTTTGCTCATTACCAACAATTAATTTACATTTCTCCAGAGGCTGTCGGTATCTAATTCTTGCATCAAAAACCATTTCTTCTCCTGTATTTAACTTCAAATCGGATCTAACCCAATGTAATTCTTTATTTTGAATCGTTAAGCCATAACGATACAAACCAGGGTGATTTGTACCTTGTCCAACATATACAATATTATTCACTACATCGATTCCAATTACAAACAATGGCAATGGTTTTCCACCAATTGCAATTCCTCGTCGTTGTCCAATTGTATAAAAATGAGCACCTGTATGTTCCCCAACAACTTTTCCCATTTCTCTAGAAAACAGATAAGGACTACATAATTTTTGTAAACTATCTATATTTGGATTTTGATTAAAAACAGAATGATTTGACTCAATTTCAACCACTACTCCTTTTTTGGGTTGTAATTTTTGTTGTAAAAAATCGGGTAAATGAACTTTACCAATAAAACACAATCCTTGAGAATCTTTTTTATTTGCAGTTACTAAATCTAATTTTTCGGCAATTTTGCGAACTTCACTTTTTTGTAAATGTCCAATTGGAAATAAAGCTTTGGATAACTGGTATTGGTTTAACTGACAAAGAAAATAACTTTGATCTTTATTATTATCTGCACCAGCAATTAAATGATGTACTTCTTGATTATTAATTATCGAAGTTTTTTTCTGGCAATAATGACCAGTAGCAACAAAATCAGCTCCTAACTCTATAGCTTTATTTAAAAATACATCAAATTTTATTTCACGATTACACAATACATCTGGGTTTGGAGTTCTACCCATCTCGTATTCGTTAAACATGTAATCAACAATTTTTTCTTTATATTCTTCAGATAAATCGATAACCTGAAAAGGAATGCCTAATTTTTCGGCCACCAATAATGCATCGGTACTATCCTCTACCCAAGGACATTCTGCTTCTAAAGTAACCGAAGCATCATGCCAGTTTTTCATAAACAAAGCAATAACCTCATAGCCTTGTTCTTTAAGTAAATAAGCAGCCACACTGGAATCTACCCCTCCACTCAAACCTACAATTACACGTTGCATAAACTAACAATTAAAAAACCCCTTGCATTACAAGGGGCTTACAAATTATTTTGTTACCGCGCTACCTTCACCATTTACGGTTACTATAGCCGATTTTAAAATTTTAATTTTAGCAGCACTTTCTACTACAATAATAACTGTATCAGCACTTACTTCATAAACTTCACCATAAATACCCGCAGAAGTAATAACTTCATCACCTTTTTTAAGTTCTTCACGCTTTTTTTGTAATTCTTTCTCACGTTTACGTTGCGGACGAATCATGAAAAAATACATTACACCAAATACTAATGCCATCATAATTAGCATTCCACTTCCGCCTCCACCTTGCTCTTGTAATAAAAACATATTCATATAATAAAAATTAAAATTAACAAATTATTCAACATGCACACCAGCCATTTTCCCTTTAATAACCAAAGGAATCGGTTCTTCTTTTATATTAGTATAAACAGTAACTGTCACTTTAAAGCTCATTCCATCCGATTTTCTATCACTATCAAAAGTTAAATTTATTTTTCCTTTTTCACCAGGCATTATTGGCTCTGTGGGGAAATAAGGAACAGTACACCCACAGCTACCTTTTGCATCAGTAATTAACAAAGGTGCATCACCGCTATTAACAAAATAAAAAGTATAAGGGATTTTCCCATTTTTTTCAATAGTACCCATATCATGCTCCATAACTGGAAAATAAATATTAGGTCCACCAGTAGTTTTTTCATAACTTTCTAAAGCATCAATTTGCTTTTGAATTTCTTCACTTACCACCTCTTTTTCTACAACTTCTTCAACAGTTGTATTGTTTGAGCAAGCTAAAGATAAAGCTGAAATACCTAAAAATAAAAACACTTTTTTAAACATAACAAATCAATTTAATCCATTAAACCTCTACCAATTTTTACAATTTTACCATTTTCTTTTAAATCGGGAATAATTTTATCTAAAACACCATTAATAAACAACTTACTTTTAGGTGTACTATACTCTTTAGATAAATCAATATATTCATTTAAAGTTACCTTTACAGGTATACTAGGCAAATTGGTTAATTCACAAACTGCCATCTTCATTAAAATCATATCCACTTTTGCAATCCTATCCGATTCCCAATTTTTAGCTTTCGACATAACAATTTCTTCAAATTCTTTATCGTTATAAATTGTATTTTTAAACAATTTTGAAGCAAAATCCATATCATCTTCTTGATCCTTATACAACGATGGCAAATCCGATGAAGCCGAAAAATTAGTTTTTAATGATTTTAAATATTTCACTAAATAACCACAAACAAAAAAGTGGTCATCTGCCCAATAGATATTTTTTTCTTCTAACAAATGTGTTAAAATTTCATTATCTGCAATAAAATACTTAAATATTTTAACTACAAAAGCTTTTTGAGTTTCAAAATCATCCTCAACACTAGTCATATATTGTTGATAGATGTTAGATTCAGTTATTGCTCTAAAAATTTTTCGTAAAGAATCATAATCCTCCGCCCAATTAATTTTTAAGCGTTTACATTCATTTTGCAACTCTAAATTGTCCAATAATGAACTTAAAACTAAATTGTTACAAAATTTTAAATTAGGATTTAAATCTTCTTTTGTAGGAAGCTTTTTGTTCTTTTTTTCTTCAATAATTTTAACAGCTACATTTTTAAGTTCGGCTAAAACAGATAAATTATATATAAATAAATCATATATATTATCTACACTTTTAAATAGATTTTTTTCTTTAACACCAACACTTGTGGTGGTATTTTCATCAGCGCCGTAAAGAGCTTGCAAAACTTTTATTCTTAGGTGTCTGCGACTTAACATCCTATACATTTTAATTCGTTGCAAATATAGTTAAACAAATGAATTTTACACGCTTTAACACAAATTTTATTAGTTTTTATCATTTACCCTACTGACAATTATCATATTTTAAAATTAACTATTCAACTAATTTTGAAAAAATAAAAAGCAAATTATGGCTACTATAAACACCGATAAATTGTACAACAAATATAACGTTCCGGTACCACGTTACACTAGCTACCCTACAGTACCAGATTGGGACACACAAAACTGGAATGTAAATATTTGGAAAAATAAAGTTAAAGAAGCTTTTAATTTATACAATTCTACCGATGGTTTAAGTTTATATATTCACTTACCATTTTGTGAAAGTTTGTGTACCTATTGCGGATGTAATACGCGAATTACAAAAAATCACTCTGTTGAAATTCCTTACATACAAACTGTATTAAAAGAGCTAGATTTATACATAGCACTTTGGGAAACCTTGCCCGAACTAAAAGAAATACATTTAGGTGGAGGAACTCCTACATTTTTTAGCGCCGAAAATTTAGAGGTTTTACTCAATGGGATTTTTGAACGATGTTTTTTAAAAGAAGATTTTAGTTTAAGTTTTGAAGCACATCCTGCAAATACAACTTTTGAGCATTTACAAATTTTAAACAATTTAGGAAGTAAACGATTAAGTTTAGGAGTACAAGATTTTGATGAAAAAATCCAAAAAGTAATTAATCGTAAACAAAGTTTTGAAGATGTAAAAAACGTGGTTGACAATGCCCGAAAACTTAATTACCAATCGGTAAACCTCGATTTAATATATGGTTTACCTTTTCAAACTCTAAAAAGCATAGAAAAAACTGTAGATAAAGTAATTGAACTTATGCCCGAGCGTATTGCATTTTATAGTTATGCACATGTACCTTGGAAACATCCTGGACAAAGAGCTTATAGCGAAAAAGATTTGCCTAGTAATGAAGAAAAACGTGCATTGTACGATTTAGGTAAAGAAAAATTATTAAAAGCAGGATATATAGAAATTGGCATGGATCATTTTGCTTTGCCACAAGACGAATTATTTGAAGCTAAAAACAAAGGTAAATTGCACCGTAATTTTATGGGATACGTTGTTCAACAATCTCGATTTTTAATTGGTTTAGGCGTATCTAGTATTTCCGATGTTCATTTTGCATATGCTCAAAATGTAAAAACTGTAGAAGAGTATAAAATGTTAATTCAATCTAATCAATTTGCTTTAGAAAAAGGACATGTTATGCTAAAAAAAGAAATAGTTACACGTAAAAATATACATCAGGTACTGTGCAACAAAAATATTCCATTATCAATTATCGAAACCTTGGATAATAATTTATTGGAAAATTTTAAAACTCAAATTTTAGAAATGGAAACCGAAGGTATTATTGGCTACAATGCATCAAATGGGGAGTATTGCGTATTGCCGCAAGGCGCACCATTTATAAGAAACATCGCAGCTTTACTTGACGACAAACAATTAGAAACCAAAAAACAACAAAAATTTAGTTCATCCATTTAGCTCAAAGCATTAAATCACCCATTTATACTTTTTTGCATGATGTAAATAATAGCTTTGTTTTTGCGCTCCAAAACCTTGGTAGAAACGTTGTAAACTTTCTTTATCCGAACCTTCAAAATCTAAAATATAATTAGAATTAGCATACTTTTGAATGCTTTGGTTGAGTAAAAAAAACAATGCTTTTTCTTGGTAACCTTGGGGTGAGTTCCCACTAAATATAAAAGTGATTTTATGATTAAAATGTGCAAATATACCTCCTGCAATACACTCTTTTTTAGAATTATACACTTCTAACACCTCAAAAAAATTAGCGCATAAAGGATGCGTAATTAAATGATATAGTCGGAGATAATCTTTTTCGGTATAATTACTTAATTTACCAACATCGCTGGTTTTAAATAATGTAATTATTTGCGATGGATTATTTGTTGATTTAATTTGTAAATCACCTGCTGCTTGAATATTTCTTTTGTGATTTTGGGAAAAATTAGCATACAATGTTGTATAATCGCTATTTAAATTTAACACACAATTGGTGCGAGATTGTACTTGATGTACATGAAAATTTTGCAAATTAAATTGGTAAGCTAAATTTGCTTTAATTTTTATAAATTTTAAAGCTATTTGATTTTGCAACTCAAATAAATCATCGGTGGAAATATCTCCAAACACTTCAAATTTCTGAATAAAAAAAGGATTATTTAAATAAAACCATCCCGCAATTTTTTTATAACTCAAAGGGAAAACCCATTGATAACCATTAGAATTAGGTTGAACAAAAGCTCCCCAATTTTTACACAAAACATTTAAAACCGAAGGATTATAATAAAAAGGTGGATGAGCTACTTGTTGTAAACACAATTTGTAATTAGGGATATCAATATGTTTAGAATCAAGCCAAATCATTTTTGCTGAGCGTAAATAATCATTTTTTCAAATATATTTCGCCAAGGTTTCCAATCACCCGTTTTTTGTAAAACATGATTGTGCCACAAAGAAATAAACTCTCCATTTACTGCCCTTACCTCATCAATCATTTGATAAAAATACTCCAAAGCCTCCTCTGTATCTACCTGCATATAATCCATTAAAGTGCCCTCCATAATTGCAAATGGATGAATTTGTAATTTTGTAATTTGCTCCAAATCTAAATCGTAAAAATAATATGGTACACAAATACCGGCTCTAAAACCATATCTACAAGCATAACCCATAGTATAATCGTGTAAAATATCTAATTCGATTAAATTTCTATATGTACTAGGGAATTTTAATTTTAAATAATGTTGGCGACTGTATTTAACTTCCTGATGAATAATAAACGACAATCTGTCAACCTCTTTTTGCAATTGCTTTAAATGATTATTGCTTCCATAAGATGGATGAATACCAACCTTTGCGTAATCTTGTAAGGATTTAATTAAGGATTGTAATTGCAAACTTGTAAAAGGTACATTTTTATCATTATATCCATAATCGCCCAACAAAATAAAATAAATCACCTCTAAATTGTGTTGTTTAATCCATTTAAATTGGTCGGCAAAAGTATCGTAGGGATCCTGTTTTTTACCAATTAAAACCAACAAACGTTCCTTTAATTGTTTAAAATTCAACTGGATTATATTTTTAACTACACCAGCAAAGGATCTTACAAAACCTTTTTGTTTGTAAGCAAAAGCATTATCCACATCAATAGTGGTAATAAATTTAAATTTTCTTTTTTCTCTTTGAATATCCTCAAATCTAACTTTTAACTCTTCCCATAAAAACTCGCACCACCAATGCACCACTGCTTGATTTAAAAAACCTTCTTTAAAAGCTAAACTCTCTGTAGCCTCAAATCTATCGTGTATATCCCTTTTGTGAGGCAAATATTCTTCGTATCTAGAAGCCATAAAAAATACAGCCGAAAACACATCAAAAGGAAACAATTTATTATGAGGTGTACAATATATTATTTTAGTGTTTTTATAAGTATCCACACTAATTTCGGATTCGTTAATACCTTGCTCAAATAATAAACCTTTACTTTTAACAAAAAAACAATCCTCTATACATTGGTTACCATATACCATTTTTGGTCCCTGATATTCCCTCCACTCCTGCTCATTTGTAGAAATTTTATAAGGCGTTTGTAAAATAGTAGTAAATACTAAATTAAAAGTATATTTTAAGCGATTGCTCAAACCCGAAACAAGAATATTTATTTCCAAAGTTTTTTTTTTGCTAAATTAATCAAATGTTGCAAATTACGACAAACTATGCACTAAATATTATTTTAGCTTTTGCTTAATTTATATATCTTTGCCACATGTTATCCAAAAGAATTATTCCTTGTTTAGATATTAAAGACGGTAGAACCGTTAAAGGGGTAAATTTTGTAGGTTTAGTAGATGCAGGAAACCCTGTTGAATTAGCCAAAATTTACTCGGATAATGGTGCCGACGAGTTAGTATTTTTAGATATAACTGCCACGCACGAAAAACGAAAAACTTTATTACATTTAGTTGAGGAAGTTGCTAAAGTGGTTAAAATTCCTTTTACTGTGGGGGGTGGAATTTCCGAAAAACCTGATGTGGATGCTTTGTTACATGCAGGTGCAGATAAAATTAGCATTAACTCGGCGGCGGTTAAAAATCCCGATGTTATTAATGAATTATCGCAAGCTTTTGGTTCGCAATGTATCGTGGTGGCTATTGATGCAAAACTAACCGATGATGGTTGGAAAGTTTTTTTACGTGGGGGTAGAGACCGAACAGAATTAGATTTATTTGATTGGGCATTAGAAGCTCAACAGCGAGGTGCTGGTGAAATTTTGTTTACATCCATGAATAACGATGGAACCAAAAGTGGATTTGCCAACGATGCCTTAGCAAAATTATCTAATCAGTTAACCATTCCGATTATTGCAAGTGGTGGCGCGGGTACAATGGAACATTTTAAGGAAACTTTTGAATTTGGAAAATCGGATGCAGCATTAGCCGCAAGTATTTTTCACTTTAAAGAAATTGATATTATGGATTTAAAAAGATATTTAAATCAAAACAACATTAAAGTACGATTATGATTAAATTAGATATTAATAGCATTGATTTTAACAAAATGGAGAACGGTTTAGTTCCTGCAGTAATCCAGGACGCCACTTCATTAAATGTTTTAATGCTAGGTTTCATGAACAAAGAGGCTTTAGAGCTCACTTTATCTTCTCAAAAAGTTACCTTTTTTAGTCGAACTAAAAATCAGTTATGGACAAAAGGTGAAACTAGTGGAAACTTTTTACTTCTTAAAAGTATTCAGATTGATTGCGATAATGATACACTTTTGATAAAAGCTAATCCCATTGGGCCTACTTGCCATAAAGGTACAGGAACTTGTTGGGGCGAAGAAAACATCGGGAGTGATTTAGCATTTTTAACTGAGCTAGAAAATATTATTTCCGACAGAAAAAATAATCCTTCAGATACTTCCTACACGGCTTCTTTATTTAAAAAAGGAATTAATAAAGTTGCTCAAAAAGTTGGAGAAGAAGCTGTTGAAGTGGTTATTGAAGCAAAAGATAACGATGATTATTTATTTTTAAACGAAAGTGCCGATTTACTATATCATTATTTAATTTTATTACAAGCCAAAAATTTTAGTTTGGCAGATGTGGTACAAATTTTAAAAAGTAGAAATAAATAATGGAGCATCATTTCGAATTAAACTCAGACTATATCGAGTTAAATAAATTATTAAAATTATTAGGTTTAGTTGAATCTGGTGGTCAGGCTAATTTAGTAATCGAAAATCAAGAAGTTCAACTCAACAATAAAACCGAATTACGGAAAAGAGCAAAATTGGTAAAAAATGATTTGGTAAAATTTCAAAACCACATCATTTATATTCAATAACCATGGAAATCCCTAAAAGAGGCAATCCAATACAACGCCACCCTTTATTAAAAAATATTAGTAAAGCAAATCACGATATTTTAGTTTTTTGTTTAAATATAAATTTAGGATTGCGAAACCAAGTAGAAATTACCCAAATAAACCAATACATCAATCACATTGTTGAAGAATTTTTATTCGCGAATTTCCAATTTAAAAAACTATTTTTAAACCCTTTAGTAGAAAACGAAGAAAAAGCCGTAAAGCAAAGTAATGATTTTTGGGAAAGGTTTAATGATTTAAAAAACAATCCAAAAAATCTGTAGAAGAAATTCAAGAGTTTGAAACTTTAATTTACACCCAAATTCGAGTAGAAGAGCGAATATTACTTAACAACATCCAAAATAATGCTACCTTAGAGCAAATCCAGCAACTTGCACAAAATTTCCAAAAACTAACTCAATCTTGTTTAAACTGGCCTGATAAATTTTGGAAAAAATTATAGTTTAATACAACATCTAATATTTTATTACTTGAATTCGATTAAATTCCATCTTTAAACTATACTTTATCTCATTAATTATTTTTTAAAATATTAATTCATGTTGATTTTATTTTTAAACTTTAATTTTTTAGCTATAACATTATTAAAAAATTGAATTGCATTGTTAATTGTTTCTTCTTTCATTAATGGATTATTTATCATTTTAATTTTTTCAATCAATTTTTCATTAAAATAATCACAAACCAAATTTTCTTCATTTTTCGTTAACATTTTAACATTTGGAGTTGGAATACTATTTTTTTCCTTTATTAAATAAGTTAAAACATAAGAATATAAAAATGTTATCTCCCCATTTTTTCTTTCAATCAATGGAGCAAAATCATATATTTCAGGAATATAGGTGTTTATAATGATTTCACAAGAATGGTAACTTTCTTTTACTTTTATGTATTCATCAAACGAAGTAAAATTTTTAAAATCAATTTCACCAATTCTCGAAATTTTAACCTTGGGTTTATTAATATCCACAGTATCATTAGCCACATCTACTATAAAATCGCCAATTTGTAATGCAGTTTGAAAAAATTCATTTCGTATATTCCCCCAAACAATTTTAAAAACACCCCCTAAAGAAATATATTGATGAATAAAATCGTAATTACTCATTTTTAAAAACATGCAAAATGCTTTAGTAATGTGGAAACACATTCCTATAGGATAAATATCATCCGAATCAAAATTATTTTCTTTATACTTCTCAAATACCTTTTGAGAGACTAAACTAGATTCATATTCATTATTATGAACATATTTATCTAATTCCGCTCTAAACAAATAACCAATCTCCTCAACTTTAGGTAAATGAACTGAAAAACTATCACTTAATTTTTTTTGATTTTCATTTAAATTTTTGATTTCAATATAATGATTATACTGATGATTATATTTCATAAATTTAAACGAATTAGATAGAAAGGGAATAAATTGCCAATTAAAAATTAAGTAGAAAATTAATCACAAAAAAATACAAGTTAAAGAAGAAATTTATTTAAATAAAAATGCTTAACAATAAAATTTCAATGTAATTTAAAATAAAATTACATTGAAAAAGTTGTGAGAATTTAGAAACTTAAGATTTAACTTGTATATGTTGGATTTTCAACAGCATAAAAAGTAGAATTACCACCTTGAGTATTTTCAACATTTATATCATTTAATTCTGGAGATACCCATTCTTTCTTTTCCATTTTTTTATAATTTAAATTAAGCTTTGCGAAAATAAACATATATTTTAAAAAATTAAAAAAAAAATTAAGAAAATTACAAATAGAAAAAATTAAACAACAATTAAGATATGTTTTTTAAACCCAAAAAATGTAAACAATAAATAACTGTTGAAGTTGTAAAAATAAAATGGATATCAAATTTACTCCAGCTGTTGGCAGATGTTTTTTGTGGTAAATCCATAGGCATTGGTACAATTAAATGTGCAGATGAAGGAAAACTACCATCGTACTTTTGTTGTTTAATTAATTCGCTTATTTCCAAATGATTAATTATACCTAAAAGTTTATTCTGCAAAAGTAAAAAAATTGCAAAATCAAAACAATTTTCAACTTTGGGCTTTGGCACCAAATTAAACTGTTTTTTTAATTGAGCCAATCTTTGCGGACTTAATTCGTTATTTTTTTCTAAAGCCTCTAAAACCATCCATAAAGTATATAAATCACTATCCCACCAATAACTAGTTAAATTTTTATTAGTATCCAATTTACCTAAGATATACTTTAAAGAATCCAAATCAAAGTATGCTGCATTTGCAGTAACACAATCATGAGAGGCCTGCCATCCTAAAAGATTATTTTGATTAAATTGAATATAATTAGAAATTTCATTTGAATTTTGAGGATAAGTACCTAAGCCATTATCTAAATTACGATATTGATTTAATACATCAATATTTATTTTTTTATTTTGTAAATATAATAATTTTAAATACCAGGCAGTACTATCCGAATCTGTTGGTACCATGTTATTATACCCTAATCCTTTATTTATTCGCCAAGCATCTTTAAGTTTATTTTGAGCTTTTATGTAAATTATATTTTGATTAAAATCTCCATCAATAGTATACAGTAGAGTTAAAACATAAGCCGTAATCCACTCCGAACCATAACCAGCTGGCAAATAAAAATCCCTCCATAAAGCATCTTGATTTATATTTTTTTGAATAAAATTTAATCCTTTTTGAACAGACTCCTGAATATTTTGAGGTTGATTAGAGTTAGGCAACTCTAAGTTTCTCTCAAAGGTTTGCCCTATTCCCAAATACAATTTAGCTTTAATATTGTTATTTGTAAAAGTAAGCTTAATATGACTTACCAACTGTTTAATAATAGGTAACTTATGGGTGTAATTAATTAAATTATCTAATATCAAATCAGGATGAAATAATAAATTAGCTGGGGTCCAATTTTTTTTCCATGTATTAAAAAAATTAAGATTTGCATTCCATAATTCTTTTTCAATTAGTTCATTACTTAAAACTTTCCATCTGTAATCAAAATCAGGTTGCGAATTTACAAAAATCTCTAAACCAATTTTATCTAAAATTTTATCGTTTAATATATCAAATGACAATATAAGTTGATCGGAATTTGAGGTTGCAAATTTCAACCATTTAAACAACTCAATTTCATTTCCTTGCCAGTTTAAAGATTTTAATAACGGAATAAAATCATCATAAAACAATCCATAAATATTTACTCTTAGCATTTGCTCGGGACGTGATAACATAATCCCAATATAATTTATATAAGCGTAATTTGGCAATAAGCCTTTAATTTTTAAAAGTATATTTATAAATTGATTGGCTTTATTTAATGGAAATAATGAGTGAAAAATTTGATTGTAAATATCAGTTTTAAAATCTTTACCCTTTTCTACTTTAACAAAAAAAGAAGGTAATTCAAAATTGTTATGTTTGGAATAATCAAACTCTAAAAAAATTCCAGAAATTGAGGAATAACTTTGATTATTTATCCAACTTTCTACAAATTGATACAAATATTCCCACTTATTATTTATAGATTTTTGAATAGATAACCAATGCAGTAATTTGTACTTATAAAATTTAGATTTAATATTTAAATGAAAATCCATTTTTTTTGCCCCATTAACAGGTAGCTCAAAAGCTAAACGTTCGCATTGTGGAATATTTTTAGAATTTTCGATAAATTTATCGAAATGATCATCAAAATCTTTAAAGTCATCCTTAACTAAAGACAAAAAAAATTGATTTAAACTAAGATTTTGATTACTTTTCAACTTTTAAATATTTTAAAATATGACTTTATTAAATGCCCATAAGTTCATCGTGAAGGTAGAATCAGCAGAAATTAAAATTCCTGAAAATTGTATACTATTAGAGGACTTATTTTTAATTGCACAAAAAAATGGTTTTACATTTTCTTTCGAAGAACTTCAAAAAGCATTCGAACAAAATTACAATTTTAAAAAAGTGAAGCAAAAATTTGCTTTAAAAAAAACTTAAATCAATTTTTATTTAATCAACTTAATTTTATTATTTCTCAACACTTATTAAAAAATAATTTGTGATAGGTAAATTTTTAGTTACCTTACCTGCATGCATAATTTCTTTAAATTCTTTTTCGGTTAATTCCTTTTTAAAATATTTGGTCATCCCCCACTTTAACATATTTTCGTAATATGGAATCCAAGTTTGTTTCAAAACTTCAGTAATTACAATATTAGAAAATCCAATTTCTTTAAAAAGTTGGTGAAAATCCTCTAAAGATTCTTCATTGTTGGATGGAGCAGTAATCCAATTTAATTTTTTGGAAAAGGTTAAATCCGACAAAACCAACTCCCCCCCCTTTTTTAATACTCTAAATGCTTCTTCAAAAAATTTTTTTCTACTATCAAAATGTACAGCAGCCTCAACACTAATAACCAAATCAAAAATTTCGTTAGGAAATTTAAGCTCAACTGCATCCATTAACTTAAAGTTTAAATTAGGCCATCTTGATTCACAAATTTTTATTTGATGGGGAGAAATATTTATCCCTGTAACAGCAGCATTTGGAAATTTTTTTTGAATATAATTGGTTGTAGCTCCCATGCCACAAGCTACATCCAAAATATTATTAGGTATGTCAATTATTGGATTTAAAATTTTTTCTACTAAATTTTCGCTTGCTTTATGTTGAGTTAAATTACTTTCATCCCAAAAGCCTACATTTAAAAATCCCGATTGACCGTAATACTCTCGCATTACTTCACTATCCATAAGGTTAATGTATTTTTTTATTACTTTCTCCTGAATCATATATTAAATTTAATTTTTCTAAACATCTTATTCTTATTGAATCTTTCCAAAAAAACTTATCGTCTTTTAATTTTAAGTTAGGAAAATTTTTAAATAATTTTTTAAGGGCAATTTCAGTTTCTTTTAATGCTAAAAAAGAACCAATACAATAATGCACACCCGAACCAAATGAAATATGTGTAAATTCATTATCTCTATCCAAGATAAAATCATGAGGATTTTTAAAAAAATTAACATCTCTATTTGCTGCAGAAATGAAAAAATGAATTTTATTTCCTTTTAAAAACTTTTGATTATTGTATTCTAAATTTTCTCTTACAAACTTTGTAATATATAAATTAGGTGGCTCAAAACGTAAGGCTTCTTGCATACCTTTTTTAATATTATCTTGAGTTAATGGAATATTATTTTTTAAAAAATGATAAATACAACTTGCAATATAACCTTGTGTTGTTTCTTGTCCAGCCATTATTAGCAAAGCACTATTTGCTACAAATTCATCTTCTGTAATTTCTTGCTCTATTAGTTTATTTCTTAATAAATGTAACAAACCATCATTAGATATTAAAGCAGGGTTATCAAAAATTTGCTGGATTTTTTTTGCCCAATTAATTTTACTTTCAATCCCTATTTTCTTTTCTTCTTTGGTAACGGTTAGTTTCATCGAATCTAATAATCCATTGGATAATCCCCTTAAATAATCTCCATCTTCACCTTTATAGCCCATTATATATAATATAATATTATTGCTAAAAGGTGTACAAAAATCTTCAATTAAATCAAATTCATTTTTAGTTTTTAATTTTTCAATTAATTGATTACAAATCTTTTCTATCTCTATATCTAGCTCTTCAACAGCAGTTTTTCTAAACGATTTTAAAAATAATTTTTTTAATCGAGTGTGTTCTGGTGGATTTTTAAATGCTAATGTATCTAAATTAAATGATTTACATTTTTGAATAAGAGTTGTCCAGCTTTGTAAATCATTTTTACTTAATAATTTAAACCAAGAATCCGAAGAACGATTATTGTTTTCTAAAAATCCTATTTCATCTTTTTTTAACAGCTCTACACATTCACTATAACCTGTAATGATAAATGTATGTTCATCGTATGAAAAAATAGGATGATTTTTTCTTAAATTTTCTAATACAGGATATGGATCTTGAATAAAATCCTTATCATCTAAATCAATATTCATTATAGATTGAATTATAATTAAAACAACAAATCACAAAACTATTAAATTTTATAGAGGCTAAAGTATTTTCCCTTTTTCTCATTTATTAAAACAGTTTTTAAATCATTTAAAAGTAAACTAGGTTGTGTAGCCATATTTAAAAAGTAATTAGTTTTTACAGCATTACAATATATTATTTTTTTTCCTTTAGGTATTTGCACATTCCATGTTTGCAATATTGAAAATGGATTTGAACTGTTTTTATCCCAATCTATAACCAAAAAATAATCATTTTGCATAATAACTTCCAACGCCTTTTCTTTTGGTATTTCTAAACTATTTTGATTATTTAAACAAGCAAAATTAATGTTTTTAGAATTTAAAAAATTAGCTAAAGGCGATTTGCAGTTAGGCAAATAAAAATTACCATTAAAACAATCTATCTGAGCAATTCTATACTCTTTATCAAAATTAATTTCTTTAAGAAAGTTTAATTGAGTATTTGATATTATTTGAGCACTATCTTTTTGGTTAAATAATGTACCAAACAAATTAAAATAGGCAACTTTTTGTTGTAAAGTAGGCAATTTATATTCTTCCATAACTAAAAAATTATATTTTGAATATAACTTTTGATAATTTGCCAATTGATAATCGTTTACTATTATTAAATCTGGCTGTAAAGCCATTAATTGCTCGGTGGATAAAGCATTATCACTAGAAATATTTTGAACATTTTTAATTTTTGGATAAAATTGTTTTAAATTTTCCCAATCCACTACCGCTTTTATATTTTGATAACAATTTAAAGTATATAAATAGGCTAAAGCTGTATTATTTAAAACAACAATTGACGAATAATTTTGAATTGCAATTGGATAATTTTGCCGACTTCCTAATATTATTAAACTGTCATTTTGAACCCAAAAAATTGAATTATCGTTTTCCGATTTAGAATTTTTTGAATTCGTACAAGAAAACAATAGCAATAGGCTAAAAAACAAACAAGCCCTAAAAAGGGCTTGTTGTAAAATTTTAAAATTTAAATTAAGCAGCATTTCTACTTGCATTAATACTACCAAAAAAGGCTCTGATAATCATTTTTTCATAAGCCGCCTTATATTTTTGACCCTTTCTATCCCCACGCTCTATTGCTTTTAAAGTCATTAAAGCATACTGTTGGATAGTAATTAAAGGTAAAATTATTTTTTCTCTCAAATCGATAGAAGCCTTCGTATTTGGGTTATGCTCTAATAATACGGATTGTCCAGAGATTTCTAACAATAACCGTTTAGTTGTTTGATATTCCTCAAAAATAATTTTCCAAAAATCTCCAAATTTCTTATCCTTTTCCAAATAAGCTGTTAATGGGAAATAAGTTTTATTTAAAGATTGCATACTGTTTTCAACCAAAGTTCGGAAGAATAACGAATTTTTATATAAACTTTTTACCTCATCTAATTTACCTTCGTCTTCAAACTTTTTAATTGCCGAACCAAACCCAAAAAATCCTGGCACATTTTGTTTCATTTGTGTCCAAGCACCTACAAAAGGAATTGCTCTTAAATCGGATAAAGATAATTTAGCATCTTTACTTCTTTTAGAAGGACGAGAACCTATATTGGTTTTACCATAATATTGTAAAACACTCACATTTTCTAAATAATCTACAAATAAATCATGATTTTTAAAATCAGAATAAACTTTGTATCCTTCATCCGCTAAGTTTTCTAACACAACTCTTTCCTGCTCTGTTAAATTAGGAACATCTCCTTTAAATACATAATTTTCTAAACCAGCACAAATTAATTGTTCGGTATTGAATTGATTAGAATTTGGTGTTCCAAAGTTAGACGAAATAGTTTGTCCTTGAATTGTAATTTGGATTTCGTTATCCTGAATTCTATCCCCTAAAGACGAATAAAACTTGTTTGTACTACCACCACCACGTGCAGGAGGTCCACCTCTACCGTCAAAAAACACTACTTTAATATCATTATCCTCCGAAATTTTACTTAAATTTTCTTTAGCCTTAAAAATACTCCAGTTCGCTTTAATGTATCCACCATCTTTGGTTCCATCCGAGAAACCTAACATGATAGCTTGTTTAGAATTTCTATTTTTTAAATGCGCACTATAAATTGGATGCGTATATAAACTTTGCATTACCTCCGCACAAATTGCCAAATCATCAATCGTTTCAAATAAAGGAACAATATCTAAATTCATAGCATCTTTTTTCCAACCGCACAATCTTGCTAAAGCATAAACTTCAACAATATTAACAGCACTTTGCGTATTGCTAATTATATATCTATGGCAACCAATTTCGCCATTTTCATGTTGAATTTGTTTTATTACATACAACGAACGTAAAGTTTCTTGTGTCATTGAATCCTCAAAATCATCAGGATTAATTTCACCCTCAATGTTAAATAAAACTTCAATTTTTTGTTCGTTGGTTAATTTAGAATAATTTTTAGGTACTTTACCTTTAATTTTAATTTTACCTGCCCAAATTGCTTCAAAAACATCATTTATAACAGCACCATGAATACGGCTATCCTGACGAATATCCATTGAAGTAAAATGTGAACCAAACAATTGAACTTTAGCAATAAAATCTTCTATTTCATAAACAAATAAACCTTGATGATGTTCGTTTACAAAATCCCTAACTTCTTGTAAATCTTTAATTAATTGTTCGGCTTTAGTATATCTTTTTCCACGAGTATTAAATACAGTATTATTTAATCTTTCGTAAATATTTTCAACCAATTCATCTGCCCCACTAAAAGTAATTCTTTTTCTTAATTTTTTAGCATCTCTAAAGTAGCAAATAAAAATACGGTGTTTTAAATCCTGAGCCACTTTTAAAGTTGTTTCGGCTGTTACAAAAGGATTTCCATCTCTATCCCCACAAGGCCAAAAACCAATATTTACAATATCATTATGATATTCATCCACATTTAACTTACATAATTCGTGACGAATACGTTTATGAACATTTGAAATTGAGTTATAAAAAACATTTTCTAAATACCACATTAAACGCACAGCCTCATCATAAGGAGTAGGTTTTTCTTTACTTACAAAACCTGTTCTACCCAACTGTTGTAATCTATCGTTAATCGCTTGTAAATCATTTGCACGAATCGCTTTTTCCAATTCGTTAATAATTGCCAAAACTCTGCCCGGATAAAACTGAGTTGGATGAGCTGTTAATACAATACGAACCTTAAAATCATTTAATTTTTCAATTAATTTATCGGTACGATTTTGCAATTTAGATCTTCGGAACAAAAACTTAACCGTTCCGCTCCCGTTCATATCATTAATTTCCTCAAAAGCTGCATCTTCTACCGCATCAAACAAAACAACTTGACGCTCGATGTACTGAATCATTTTAAATAACAACTGAATTTTTTTCTCTTCAGATTTTAAATCAGAATGTTTTTTAAAAAAATCATCAATAATTTCTAAAGGTGTTTTTTTGGCAGCAAAGCCCTTAACACATTCGTGAGATAAAACTGGAATTAAAGTTCCGGTATTTGATATTTCCTCAAAAGGTAAGGTTAAAAATAGGCTGTTGTAAATTTGATATTTAGCAGCTACTTTTTGATGAAATTTTGAGTTTAACTCCATATTTAGTGTGTTGTTCAATTTAATATATTTTTATTAATCATTTACATGCAATGCTGCATTTAGCTCAACCTCTTTATTATTTGGCTTACAAATTATTCTGCCTGTTAACGAATCCGAAATAAACAATAAGTTATTACCACCATTTAAGTCCATTGCTTTTACAATATTTTGACCTTCATTTACTACTTGACCTTGTAAATTTATTGGTTCGTTTTTAGCATTGTACAAAGAAATTTTTGCTCCAGCAGTAACATAAACTCCGGCTGCAATAGTACAACCATCGCCTAAAGAAATTCCTGTTCCAGAATTTGCCCCTAACAAACATTTTTTACCAATAGAAATCACATTTTTATTTCCACCACTTAATGTTCCCATAATAGATGCACCACCACCAACATCACTGTTTTCATCCACTACAACACCTCCACTTACTCGTCCCTCAACCATAGCATTACCTTTAGTACCTGCATTAAAATTAATATATCCTGCTGGCATTACGGTTGTACCCTCGCCCAAATAAGCACCTAAACGAACTTGAGAGCCTGATGCAATCCTAACTCCTGTAGGAATATGATAATTAACTAAATATGGGAATTTATCTACATGACTAACCACTAATGGCTCCGAGCAAAAATATCTTGAAATTTCGGAAGATAAATCATCTGGCAAAACTGGTCCTTTATTGGTCCATGCTATATTGTTTAATTTACCAAAAATCCCTGTTAAATTAGTTCCATGAGGAAAAATACATCTTTGCGAAATTGCTTGTAATTTAAAGTAACCTTCAACCGCATTTTGCACATCTAATTGGTGATTAAAAGTAAAATACACCACTAATTCTACATCAAAATACGGATGTTTATGTGAGTAATTATCAATAAAATTTTTAATTACTTTAATATTGGGATGTAAATCTATTTCATCATGAAAAGCAATAAATTTTTGATAAACATCATTTAATTGCTCAATAGTAATTTTATATTCTTTATTAACACCAAACTCAATATTTAAAGTTTCTGCAAAAATTGCAGCAGTACCAAAAGCAGTATTCCAGTTTACTTGTGGAAAATAAACATCCAAAACCTTATCGTTTTTTGTTCTCATCATACCCAAAGCAAAAGCCTGAGGTTTTTGATAATTTTGTTTTTCTTCGATAGAATTTACGAAAGCTTTAAAATCTTCTTTAGTTTGCATAAATCAAAAATGTTTATTTTGCGCGAATATAAAATAATTTAATTTTTTTTCAATTATTTTTTGGTTTTAATTTCCTTTTGTTTAAGCCAATCTACGTAATTATTTGTTTTATAACCATTAGTGTAAATGTACTCTAAAATATTTGGAAAATCAGTTGCTGGAATGAATTGTTGTATTTTTAAACTTAAATTTTCATTTTCGTCGATTATTGCTACAAAAGGAAATTGATTATAGCCATCTAAAAATGCAACACCCAATTGGTTAAATCCATTTATATTTTTAAACTCTTGTTTTTGAAAACTATAGGTTTTAGTATCCAATAAACTTAAATATGTAGGTATAAAATTTTGCTGAATATATGGGTAAATTTTATCGTTATACAACACTGCATTTATAAATGTTTGAGAGCTTTTTGAACTTGGATGATCAATAATTAAGAACATTTTTTTATTTGATTTTTTCACCTCTGTTAACCCCTCCTCAAAGTTAAGCCATTGAATTGGTTGTAAATTATTGGCTTTATTTTGTAAAGCTGTTTGAAAAATATCTTGAAATAAATTGACATCTCTGGTTTGCTTATAAATATTTTCGCCAATAAAAGTGGAAATACCCAATAATTGCTGAGCAGATAATGCGCCTTTGGCAGGCAAATTACTTCTTAAACTATCAAATAAAAAAATTGAAGTTGGATACGACATTTCTCCTCGTAATAAATCAATCGCAAAATCATGAGAGGTTCTACTTAATTTACCATTTAAGTTTCGTATTTGAGTCATGTTACTATTTATGCTTTGCAACAAATTAGTATACTCTTCAGTTTCTTTATTTAGTTTTTGTAATTTCAAATTATCAAAATCTACTCTTTTGCTTAAGCTATCTATTAGATTTTTTCCATAATTAAATTGAGTATTGTAATATGTTCTTCCACCAAAATTTACAGGCTCTTTACTTTCTGCATCAAATTTTATAGGATAAAAAAAGTTGTTTAAATAGTT
>Ga0007787_10000065_pt1 | contig 28562 bp, 54 predicted proteins | sample LauGreFa1BDMLBSN_2_FD_59500 | JGI IMG/M metagenome (GOLD analysis project Ga0007787, IMG submission 59500) | Freshwater lake microbial communities from Lake Michigan, USA - Fa13.BD.MLB.SN | ecosystem: Environmental > Aquatic > Freshwater > Lake | place: Lake Michigan, USA | collected 2013-09-23 | reverse complement strand
TTTTTTTCCATCCCCAAGAGAAGGTCCCGCTGGCTAATTTGCTACAAATCTGGCAAGGAAGCGGAAGACATGAGCACCAATCTGCGGTAATTTTTTTCTTGCCTGTTCTGCGCACCAAACTTGGTCAGCTAATGATCTTTGCGTAGCCTCAGACAACTGTTCAATTTCGGCTTTTACATCATTTGGGTAGTGTGGACACACATACATGCAGCCATGAGGACGACCACATACCTCGCACCAGCGACAACCACTCCAATTACCAGCCATTGCCTGCCCGTGCTTGTTTGTTGACACGCTTAGGGATTAAGTGATCAAGCCTAGGCTACTTCATTTTGTAGCCAGGTGGCAAGTCAAACTCTCTTTCCTTGTCAAGGGCTTGGGCTGTTGTCCCAGCCGCGCCGGGGGTGAGGGGCCTCGGTTCTGTGCGGACACCTGTGCGTACAAGAGGTGCTACAATTCTGGTGCCGGGAGACCGGTGGACACCTGCAACCAACGCATGACAGAGCCAAAGAATCTAAACCCAGCGCACCGACAGTTCCTGCTTGAGCTACGTGAACTTACGCTTAAGCATGGACTTGCTATTGGTGGCTGCGGATGCTGCGGCAGTCCATTTTTAATGGAAGTCGAATCACCTGATCCCTTAGGTGGATACATGACGGACGGGGATGGTGATGAAATCGAATGGATACAGCCATCGTCAAAAGAATGGAGCAGAAATAGTCAATTAGCCGTTACTCCACGAAACCCGGAAATCAGCTCATGACAAAACACAAAAGCAAGCTAGTGCCGGAGCTGAGCGAAATATGGGATGGAGTATTGCCTTACAGCTTTATTATTGTCCCAGTCGGATTTCTCTTGGTCGTCCTTCTGTTCACATTTATCTCAGCAAAGCTTGAGGCCGATGCTTTCAATCGTTTGACAACAGGTCCAAAGGTAACAATCATGGATGCACTTTTTCTTGATCTTCGCGTTGAAGCAAAATGACTTACAGCAGGGCTGATCGACTTGAATCAGCCGAACAGCATCTACTCAAGCCATGTCCGTTCTGTGGTAACGCAGCAACGCTTGAAGATCACAGATTGATCTGGATCGTCAGATGTTCAAGCTGCAGCGCCTCTGTGCTTGGTGAACGCGCTCCAGAACCCGACCGTGATTTTCCTGATGAATACTGGGAGCAGTTTCGTCAATCTGCTGTCAAGCGCTGGAACACCCGTACTGAAACAAAATGACCGACAGTAACACGGACCACCTGACAAGCCGCGCTCAGCGCCTGATTGAAGAGTTTGGAGAAGGTGAAGATGTTCGCCATGGCATTGCCAATGTGCTAAGACATATTGCCTACGCCTTTCAAAGCTACTGCGATGGTGAAGGCGAGAGCCTGACTGGTGTTCCGGTTTCAACGCTTGAAGATCTTGTGCTTGAGCTGGAAGCCCCGACCCTGCTGGACCGCGCCCTGGCTGGCGATAAAGCTGCCGCCAAGCAGTTCCTGATGGAAATGGGCGTAATTGATGAAAACGGTCAACTGACTGGTCCCTACAAGCCGGAGGAAACCGATGACTGACGTATTTCGTTCTCTTTGTGCTGAATTGACGGCATCACTTGATATTCGCGCTTCGTATGGAGACCCAGCCAGGAAGCTTGTTGATCGCGCCTTGGCTGAACTCGCAAAACCTGAGCCGGAGCCACCGACCATTGACTGCGACGAAGTGGAAGTTCCCGCCTATCACCGTGGCGATGCTTTCTTTGTCTACAAAGAGGGCTATACCGCTGGCTGGGGTGCTGGTATTAAAACTGCCGTTGAATCCGAGCAGCTCAATTCTTGGAAGGCCGAACTGATTGATGCACTTGTTTGCAGTCACATCCTGCAAGAAGAGCATTACTCAAATCCGCGCAAGGCGTTGAATGACCTGATTGCCTGGGACATGCAGGTTGCGACTGATCCACGTGTCAGCTCAACCGCGCTGCAAAAACCCAAGCCCTTCAACGAAGAACCACCAACAGCAGATGATGTCGATGAGGACAGTCTTGTATGGGGACTTGATGCTCATCTGAGTTGGAAACGAACTCATTGGCGACTTATTGGCAGGTTCGGCTATCAATACTGGCTGCCACTTTGGGCGCTTCCACTTCCCACTGCTGATGAAAACTCATGACTACTGATCTGACGCCAGAACACACTGCTCGCCGCCAAGGCGACGACAAAGAGCTTCACCCCGAAATACAAGCTGCCTATCGCTATGTCAAAAGCGTGCTTGATTCTGCTGATGCACCATCTAGCAAGCTCGGTGGTCCCCTTTGGTTTGGCTGGGCCTTGAGAGAGGCATTTCTTGCGGGCTGCTCTCACGCTGCCGCACAACATCAATCTCAACCTGAAACACGCTAATGGCCGACACTGTTTACATTTTTCGTCCAGAAGACTACCCACTAGAAACCTTGTGGGAAATTGTGCGTGATTACGCTAAGTTCAAGAAAACCGGAAGCATCGGCGATTGCAAAATGCGTGAGCTGGCTCAGAAAGAGCGTACCAGCATTGGCTCCAGTTTTACAGTCTTAGATATGGAGGCAATTGCTAAGCGTGCAGCTTTTGCAATCCTTGAGCGTGAGTTCCCGCACCAGTTTGACGATCCTCCAGCCATGGAGAACGGCCAACCCACCACCGACACGCCATGACCCACCCCGACTACCGCGCCCTGTGCGCTGAGCTGCTGGCTGCGCTGGACAGACAGGCGGCCAGCGACCCCGAAGCGGACGGCGGCCTACTGCGCCACCGCGCCCGCGCCGCCCTGGCCCAGCCGGAGCCGGCGTGCGTGGCTTGCGATGGTTCTCCTGCGCCGGAAAATTCGCCTTGTGCTGTGTGCGGCGCTGTGTGGGCCAAGCCGGAGCCGGTGGGGGCGACGGATGAGGAGCTGAAGGCGGCCTACTGGGAAGCGTTCGTGGATGCTGCTTCCTGCGGCGCCGATGAAAGCTGGCTCTCAGGACTGCGAGCTGTCGCCCGCTGGGGCCGCCCCGCCATCACCCCCATCCCGGTGAGCGAGCGGCCATGGGAGCGCGAAGGATTCTGCGATGCGGAGGGAAGGTGCTGGCTGTCTGCACACGCAGTTGGAGGGCATTTCTGGCATCTCTGGCCTCAACAAAAGTGGCTGCCTGGGACTGGCTACTGCCTTCCTCACTGGGCGCTGCCAATTCCACATCAAAACCCGGAAAGCAAATGACCAACGGCGACATTCCCGCAACGCTTGACACTAAGCGCCTTAATGAACGAATTCACTTCCGCGCCAACCGTACAACCATCACCGCACTGCATGAACTGAAAAACAAGTACGGCATCAGCATGTCAGATAGCATCCGCAAGGGCATTGCTATTTATCTGATGGCAATGCGTTGCGAAGAAACCAACCAACGGCTTTCCTTTGTCAATCAAGACACGGGAGCCACCACTGAAATCAAGTTGATCTGAAAGCCATGACAATGCACACACAGTCTCCCATTCGCCTGAAAGATGCTTCAACCAAGAAACGCGAACTTGAGGCGCTTATTGCAGATGCGCTGAATCACTTTTACGACCAGACCGGCCTATCCGTTGATTCCATTTCTATTGAGGCCGTGCAAAAATACGGTCAAAACTCCCTTACCGTCAATCACATCGTTTTTCTTGAGGTAAAACTGTGAACGAAAAGCTTTACCACTACCGCGTCGAGCTTGTGCGTGTTGTTGACGGTGACACGATTGACGTTGACATTGACCTCGGATTTGACAAGATCAGAACCAGGCAGCGCCTACGGCTGCTTGGCGTTGACACTCCTGAAAAGGGAGAGGCTGGATACGTTGGAGCCACCCACGCTACCGCATCTCGCCTGTTGCCTGCCAATGAAATCGTCGTCCACACCGTCCGCAAGGATTCTTTCGGTCGCTGGCTTGCAAATGTCTGGTATGATGGCAATTCACTCAATGAGGCGCTTATCAAAATGGGCTGGCCGATGAAAGGCTAACTGCATCAACGCAAATCCACAAAAACCAAGTCATGACTCAATCGAGCAACGGCTATCCACCTGACGAGCTTATTCAAGAATGGTGCCGTGAAGCCTCCAGCGGGGAAGATATCATTAAGGCAGCAGCTGACTGGCAGCTTGATAGATGCTGTGAGGAGCTGCGTCTTATGGAGGGTGACTGTGCTTGTGATGAGCTTCGGGCCATCTGTCGCCCAAAGCCACCGACCCCGAAGGAGAAGGCCATTAAAGCACTGGATGCCGCAGTAAGCCGTGGTGATTGCATTACGCAGTCCCCTGCTTTGCCAATCATTCGTCAAGCGCTGGAGGCACTTTCTGATGACTGACAGCTACATCTTTATTCCCGTCAATTCAAAATCATGACCCATCCAATCACGCCTCCTCCCGACAAAATCCACAACTGGTGCCAAGAGCTAAAGGCCAACGGCGACCGTGTTGATCTGATCTTGATCAAGGCTGCTCAATGGGGCGCCAATCAAATGCTCAACGCTTGCCTTGACCTAATACAGGAAGCCTATTCCGATCGAGCAGCAACTGGCGATCCGAGGCTGATAGACAAGCATTTCCTTGTCAAGCAGCTTCGCGCAATTCTCGCACCAAAATTACTGCCAACAAAATACGAGGCTCGCAATCTTCTCGATGCAGGTATCTACCACAATCTGACAATGCACGAAAAACAAGAAACCTACAATAAGCTCCGCGCCCTCATTGACTCGCTTCCCGATGGCTGACAACAAAAAGCCACTGAGCCCAGTAGCTGAAGCAGTCTGGGAAGCATTCAATGAAGCGGATGCCGGAGTCTTCGTTGATTACGGCAACAAGCTTGCAGCTGCTTTCCGGGCACTGGCCGTCCGAATCAAGGGCGCTGATGACATCCGCCAAGACATTCTCGACATCGCCAACGAACTCGACCAATGACAGAAGCTGAAATCCAAGCAAACAAGGAGCGTTTTGGCTCCATGATCCGCAACTGGCGAATTCAGCAAGGCTGGACGCAGTACACGGCTGGTAACTGGGCCAGAGAAGCCGGTTTTGACACAATCAGCTACGGTAACTGGTCAGTTATTGAATCTGGCAAGTCTGGCGAGCTGCGATTTGCAAGTTTCTTGCAGTTTGAGGAGCTATTTCATCGGCTCTACATGAAGGACTACGGCGCTATCACCGATCCTTTGACCAGGGAGCGGGTGGAGGGCTCCCAGCCGATCTGCGACATGGACGGTCAGCCATGGGATGCGGTCGATCTGATCGCCTGCTACCTGGGCCGGAAGGACGTTCCAGAGGCGCTGACCAAGGCCCAGGCCCCGAGCATCAACGACAAGGCCCTGAAGGCACTGTGCAGCCGCTGGCGGCGGATGGTGCAGCAACGCGCAGCGGCCACCAAGGACCGAACGAAGGCCTTGAAGCTATTGGAAAACTTCATGCCTGACGAATATGTGAAGGGATTTCGTGAGCTACTGATGGGCTTCGACTACACTCAGCAAGAGCTTGCAAAGCTATGGATTCACACGAACGTCTACTGGCCTGAAAAGTGGATTGATGACTGGGAGCGGCTTACAGATTGAGCCAAGACACAAAACGGCCCGTCTTGACAACGGGCCTTTCTTGTGCCAATCTTGCAAGATGCCCCAGTAGCTCAGTGGAATAAGAGCCGCAAACTTCTAATTTGCTGGTCGTTGGTTCGAATCCAACCTGGGGTGTTGGCTCACTTAGCAATCTGATGAATGCGCCGGCCTCATAAGCCGAGTAAGGCGGGTTTGATTCCCGCAGTGAGCATCAACTAAACAGTATAGACAGAAGCACTGGTTTCCTTGAACCTGTAGCCACGTGCCCAGCCGTTACTCGTCTGAATTGCTTCAGCTGGAATTCCAAATAGCGTAAAGCAGGGTGGATTCCCTGGCCTTAAATGCGCCATGCTTTGCCTGAGCGCTTCTGCGTAAGCTGATGGGCCAAGCTCAATCTTGATCGGCGTTAGATTCATCCCCGCGTAAAAACGCAGGTCTTCCACGATGTCCGACATAATGTCCATGGTTACTCTTCTTTGTTAATTGTGGCAATGTAGCTGAGCCTGACAGGTTCCAGCCCTGGCCCAAACTGTGGATTATGTCTGATCCACTTCCTTGCAGCCTCTTCACTTGCAAATAAAGGAGCAAAATCACAAGCAGGCCAGTCAGTGGTTACGCACTGACGAATGGCAAGCTCATCAGAATAATCTCCGTGACCATGGCATTCGCGTTGTCGACTGCCGATGGCATAAACGTGCTGAACCTGAAGCTCGATAAAGCCGGCCATCACTCCTCCTCGTCAAATGGATTGAAAAGCGTTGTTGGCAGGGCTCTAGCAGAGCCGGGAACAAAGTGAGTCACCAGCATTGATGACCTCCACATCTCAAGCTTCCCTAGTTCAATCAGTGTCCAAATCCATCTATTGTGACTAATGGATTGATTCCAGTGACCTGCCCATATCCTTCCATTCGGGTCGCAATCAGCGAGACTTGGTTGGCGCTCCGCAAACGCAATTGGCCTTGGGAGCAGGATTTCAACTTGATTCATCATTCCTCCTTGTCAAATGGATTAAAAATGTGAACACGCAGGTTGCGACACGCTGCGAGATAGATCATGTTGTTGGTCCCGCGACTCTGGCCATCCCATAGCGCAAGCAACGCATCAGCATTCTTGGCCATCTCGGCATTGCGCTTATAGCCAGCGCTTTTGCCGTAACGATTCCAATCTGCAGGAAACTCAGCGATCGGGACGTTATTGGCCTTGGCCCAGTCATATCCAAGCTTGTCGGCACCACGGGCCATGCCACAGACGACTTGCGTGATTTGCCAATCGACTTCCCGCAGCGCATCTAGCAGTGCTTGGGGATCTGTGATGTCACGGGATCCGGCGATGATGACTCTCATGGCAGTGGCACTCCATAAAGCTCATAGGCAAGATGCCTTTCCTCGGGAAACAGACCATGTTCATCAAGGTCTTCTCCGCAGTAACCGCAGCACCACCGACCAGTGCCGAGCGGTTTTGCGCCTTTAGCCGGTGCGCAATATTTGTCGTGCCGAGGAACCTGATGCCTGACAATCTGCTTGCCGCAGCAGGCGCAGTTAATTTTTGACATTTTACTCCTTCACAGCATCAAGAATGTCATCATACTCACCATCAGACCAATACTGAATAAAGTAGTGCTTTGCCTGGCTTTTGACATATTCCCTGTCTGTCCCCTCCACCATCCACAATCCCTTTTTGCATGTAACCCGATAGGTGGTGGACAGCGATTTCCAGTCGTGCTCGCATTCTTCCTTGCAGCATAACCTGAAATCTCTTTTAATAATTTCAGGGTGAACCAAAACAGTGTTGAAATTTTCCGAGCCAGCGGAAGCGATTTCGATTTCTTTAGCAAGGAGCGATACACTCCAACTTTTGGGAGTAATTTCAGTCATCAGACAATCAGGTGAGGATGTTCGTGGCGATGGCCTGGTACGTTGACGAGGATCATAAATTCCCTGCCAGCTCCGTCAACAAGACCCGGAAGCTTACCTCCGCTACGAAGCTTGCGCACTAGATACCAGACCTGATGCAGATCCCAGTCGGCATAAACCTGAAACTCAGCTTTATCGTAAAACTTCCCACTTTTCTTGAAGTACGTTAGTTGAACAGTAAGTTCTTTGAAGCTGATCCGTTCGTTCAGCTCGTCAAGCATCTTCGGTTGGCGGGGGAGCCCCAGTGTAGCACCTTCACCCAACTGTCAACCAGCTGTTCAGCTTGAACGATTGTCACCTGCAACTTGACGACCGGCCAATCCTTCAATAGAATCGGTTGTCCCTATCGGCAAACGCAACAGTTCAGGTAACCGCAGTTTCCGTAAGACCAGCCGCTCAACCAACCATGCAAGCTCGTCCCCTCCTTGAACAGCTGGCCTTGCAGCTCTGTCCCGAGCTGTTTAGCGATGGCCTGGGTGAGCCTGGCTGGAAGTGCGCTACAGCCTGCAGGGCCTGCCGCAGGGACGCCTCGGCAATGCTGGAGCGACTGGCCACCGAAGCCCGCCTGCAGGGCCTCCCAGTGGCCGGAGACTGGCTGGATGGCGTCGCCGCCCAGCAGCCGGAACCCAACCAGACCACCGCCTGATCATTTATTCACAAAATCATGTTCCTGAACGCAGGCAACGGCAACCACAATGTCAATCTGACAGATGGAAATGGAAAAGCAATCAAAAACTGCATTGAGATCGAAACAAGTACCGGTGAGGCGCTTGTCTTTATGGATCTTGACCGACCTGATACCTGGCCGGAGCACTGGAAGTTTGGTGAGTTTATTGGCATGGGCGGAGGGATGAAGGTTGAAGCCTTTTTTGCCCTGCCAATTACGGTTACGATGAGGTCAGGCGTTGTCGTGCAAGACGAGCTGCAACTTGCGGTTGCAAGCAGGTTTGAGTCGTTGGGCCGCAGGCTTGACAGTATCTCCAAACAGCACAAAAAGTGGATTGAAAACTCTTTTATCAATCTGTGGGCCGAGCTTGGTCGCGCAAAAGCCGGTATCTTTGACGACTGACTGCAATGCAGCGGGGATGCAGTAGAGTGCTGGTGTCCCCGCCGCTTAACCTTGGATCAAGAAGATAAAAAAACTCTTGAGAGCCTCCGTGAAAGAATGCGAATGGCGAGCCTCCTGAGCAACATCGCATCCTTCAGCGGCATTATTGCAATTCCCTTCGCGTTTGTTGGTGTTTTTACTGGCAATAAGATCATTGCCACTGCTGGACTTTGCTGGCTAGTCAGCCACTTTATTGGTTACATCACCAGGATGCTGCAGGAAGAACACAAAGAGGCGATTATGCGTCTCGGCATCGCAGAAGCAACGTTTTCAGCGAAGAGGTTCCCCCAAGAGGGGCCGCTTCCTCGTCGCGTGAGCATGAACTAATGGAAAGGATCGAGCTTTCGGCATCTCAGCATTTTGAGATCGAAAAGATCAATCGAGCCGTTGACCGTGAAACGGATCCTGAAAAGCTGAAAAACACATTGAAGGTCTTGGTCAAGGCTTGGATGACTCAGCGATCGGTGATCAGCTGGCTGATGCGCCAGAACGTCAAGACTGAGCCACTTGTTAAATCCCTGAATCTATGACTGAATACTTTCTGACGCTGCAGCTGGACCCGCAGCGGACAATGGATATTCGCGTTGAGGCACCCTGCGCTTATGATGCACGGATGAGATACAAAAATAGCGGCGGTAAGCACCGGATCATTGCTATCAGACCTTGCGTAAAGGAGGTGCAAGAACCGTGAAATTTTACAGAATTGAGCCAATCCAGCACGAAACCTTCTACGTGCTTTCTGAAGACACCCCTGATCTGTCCAAGATTACGCACAGTCCAATTTGTTTCTCGCCTGTAAGCTGCAGGCAAGAGCTTGTTGAGGTTGGTGACATCCCGGTTCATGCCAAGATTGTTTCCATCGGTAGATTTGATGGTCGAATCAGGCGAATCAACCTTGAAACAGCGATGCAACTGAGCACCGGAGAGTCTTCCGATGCCATCAACGAAATCAGCGCTGCGATTGACACCTTGAAGGCCGCCATGCAACGCAATGGCCTGAACGCACCAATCTCCATTGAGCTGCAGGATGTTCATCAGGCAATCAGGCTTGCATCCCTGTTTGGCGATAGTCTTACGATTAAATCGCTTTCCAGGTTGATCACGTCTATCTTTACTTCGCGTGAAGGCTTTTTGATTCGTGGCATAAGGTTCACCTGGGTCAAGGGCGCAAACAGTTTGTCGTCGGGTGGCCTGAAGCGTGTTCGCAGGGCAGTGTCTGCAATCTGGGGGGCCAGATAGGGCTGGCTACCATTGCGATATGGCGGCTCTGCCATCATCTCGCCGCTACAACCGAGAAGGATGGCAATCTCGCCGGCCAGATATGATCTTGTAGTTCAGCGACGCGCTGACTATGAGTTTGAGGCTGACTTTGAAGACCCGAGCGGGAACCCGATCAATCTGACGGGCTGGCAGATCATTGCTCAGGTCTGGAATCCGAATAGAACACAGAAGATCGGTGACTTTGTGGTCACGGTTGTCAGCGCTGCACTTGGAAAGACGAAGCTCAGGATTCCGTATGCAGTGACAACGATGCTCCCGTTCGAGTCTCGTTATGACGTAATGCTGATCAACCCAAGCCTCCTTAGGGAATACTATCTTGAGGGCGTGATCCAAGCGTCGGAGGGATATACAGCACCATGAGTAATCTTGTAAAAGTCACCGAAACGCAGCAGGTTGTCGTCAGGGAGATTGCCACGAATGCGATCAAGGTTACAGCGCCCACCGCACCTGCAGTTATCAAGGTTATCACCGAAGGGCCACAGGCCCCGATAACACCTTTTCCCGCTACTCTCATTGACGCAAGTACGGCCGGTACTATTTATGTCGGTAGCGCCCCAGCCGGCACCCAAGAAAGTGCAGCGGTCTGGACCATCACCCGCAGCACCTACAGCCCCGCCGGCATCCGCACCAGCAAAGGCACCGCCACGGCCGTCACCTGGACGGGCCGCACGAGTCACACCTACGCCCCGTAGATCCATGGCCCTGAGAACGAACCAGCCCATCACCCTGAACGGCAAGCGTTACGACAAGCTGGCGGCGAACCTGGCGCTGTCGCCTATGCAGCACGCCGATGGGTTCGGGGCCTCGATCGCGGTGCGGCTGACGCCCTATTGCATGGGGCCTGGTGGGCCGGAGCGGCTGGATGCTGAGGCGCGGGCGGTGGTCTATGGCGATGCCACGCAGGAGGCGCAGACGGATCCGGCGGTGGCGGCATTCCTGATGGCGCTGGAGCAGGCGGCGCAGGCGTTCATTGATGCGAAGGGGTTGTAGGGATGGCGATTGTTCGGGCGATTAAGACGGGGGTTTGGTCGGACCCGACGCTGTGGTCCACGGGTGCGCTGCCGACGGCTGCGGATGATGTGTATAGCAACACGTTTACGGTGACGATTGATACGTCGCCTACGGTGCTGAGCGTAAGAAACTCAAGTGCAACCGGCGTGACGGCCGGTGGCACATTTACTCCAAATAACAACATTACAGTAACTTGCACCGGCTCCGGCATTGTTGTGGCGGCGGGTGGTGTCACAAATCCAGCACTAACGTCAAACCTTACAACCGGTCAGTCATGTACGATTCAAGGCAATATTGTCGGTGCGGGTGCGATCTTTCCGGCGGTTAGAAATAACTCTACTGGAACACTTAATATCATTGGAAACTGCTCGGGCGGGGGTAACGGTGGTGGCGGAACCTCCCCAGGTGTTGATAACGCATCAACAGGGACGATTAACATTACAGGAACAGCCTCCGCCGGAGGTTTTAATGGTCCAGCCGTAGTCAACGCGGCCGGCGGAACAGTCAACATTACTGGATCGGTGCTTGGAGGTTCCAATGCCAATGCCTACGGCGTTTCCAACCTCGCTGCAGGAACGGTTAATATCACTGGAGACTGCACCGCATCAACCGGTCCCGCTGTTTACAGTCAAGCATCCGGCACAGTTGTAGTTACGGGCCAAATTATTGCGAGCACCGCCAACGCTGGACTTTACTCTATCAACGCAACCGCCGTAAACATTCTAACCGGGCCGTTTCTTGCATCAGCGAATGGAGTTAATCCCGTCTACGCCCTTCGCTGGTTCTGGCAAAACACCACACCACCCGCCACCTACTACCAGATCCGCAGCGCCAACCTCGCCACGATCCGCCCCCTCTACACCGCCGACTCCGTAGGCGGCAACCCTGCCGTGGGCAACGTCCGCAGCGGCACTGTCTACGGCCCTGCTGGCGAGCTGACCGGCACCTGCGCCGTGCCCCCCGCTGCATCCGTTGGCGTCGGTGTCCCCGTGGACAACACCACCGGCACAGCAGCCATCACAGCGGCCAGCATCCGCAGCGCCATGGGCCTGGCAGCGGCCGACCTGGACACGCAGCTTGCGGCATTGCCCACGGCTGCAGAGGTCCGCATCGAGATGGACAGCAACAGCACGAAGCTGGGCGCCGACACCTCCGGCACCGCCACCCTGCTGAGCCGCCTCACCAGTGGCCGGGCCGGGAATCTGGACAATCTCGATGCCACGGTGAGCAGCCGCCCCACCGCTGCGGACATCGCCACCGCCGTCTGGGCCGCTGCCACCCGCACGCTGACCACCGCCATCGACAACAGCGCCACGATCGCCGCTGCGGTGTGGGCCTACGCCAGCGGGCGAACGATCACAGGGGGGACGGTGGACACGCTGACGAACGCGCCGAGCGTGCCATCGGCGGACACCATCGCGTCTCGCGTCTGGGCCACCGCCGACAAGGCCGGTTACAGCCTCACCGAGGCCGAGCGCACCGCCATCGCGACCGCCGTGCAGGCCGGGATCCTGAACGAGAGCGACGGCCAGGCGATCCTCAATGCGATCGTCGGCGCCATCGGTAACACCAACGTCGATCAGGTCGCGCTGGTGGCTGCGATCCGCGCCGACTTGGAACGTACCGGCGGCACCTTGGCGACACGACTGGCGGCCACCGATTACGACGCACCCCTGGATGCCGCAGGTATTAGAGCGGCAGTTGGATTGACATCCGCCAACCTTGATACGCAGCTTGATGCACTGCCCATTGCTTCCGAAATTGCAACTGCTGTCTGGGCTGCTGCCGATAAAGTCGGCTATTCGCTTACAGAAGCAGAACGCACCGCAATCGCAACTGCAGTTCAAGCCGGCATCTTGAATGAATCCGATGGCCAGCAGATCCTGAATGCAATCGTCAATGCGATCGGTAACCAAAATATCGACCAGGTAGCATTGGTAGCCGCAATTCGCGCAGATCTTGAGCGCACTGGTGGCACACTGCAGACACGCCTCGCCTCCAGTGCCTATACAACGCCTCCAACTGCAAGTGCTAATGCAGTAGCGGTCTGGGGTGCTGCAAGTCGCACAGTTACCGGTGGAACAGTGGACAATCTGGTGAATGCACCGGATGTTCCGACACCCGAAGAAATTGCAGATCAAGCTCGCATTGAATTTGCTACTGAGCTAAGTCGTGCAGTCAATACTGCAACAACCCAGGAAGTTGCTGATATTGTAGAAGGCGCGATGCGCTCCCCTAATCCCTGAGGCAGGTAGCCCCAGGCCTTATCGAGCACTGGCCAGGCCCTCACTACCATGGGGGTAGCAGTGCCTCTCGGTCGCCATGTCTGGTGCCTTTCTCATCGGCCGCCGGGAGGACGGGAAAGACATCCCCGTTGCCGTCACAGATGACGGTGCGGTAAAAGTTGATATTGAAGGTGCAAGTCTTGAGCTGAATGCAAGCGGCGTTGAAATCAAGAATGATGTCGGCAATCCAGTTCCCGTAAGTGGTGTTATCAATACGCTGACTGGTCTTGAGATCCCTGATCACGACTACATTGCACTTGGGTATACCGGCAGCGACCTGACCAGCGTTACCTACAAGACCGGTGGCTCGGGCGGAACCACTGTTGCCACGCTGACGCTTGCTTATAGCGGTGGCAATCTGGTTTCTGTCACTAAGAGCTGATCATGACAGTAGCCTTTAATCCATTTACCGGCAATCTTGATTTTGTCGGCGCTGGTGCGGCAGTTCCTGATCCGCTTACGGTTGACAATCTGACCGTCAATACACTGCTGACTGCCGCGCATATTCATGGCAGCCTTGCAGGCAATGTCTACATCCACGTCAAAAACCTGGATGTTGCACCGCTTGAGAAGGGGACACCTTTCTACATTTCTGGAACCGTAGGCTCCAGTGATCGGGTTGAGATCAAGCGTGCGGATGCCGATGGCTCTGGTACTGGGCCTGCTATTGGCCTTGTCGAATCGACGCTTGCAGTCAATGGCGAAGGCAATGGCGTCATCATTGGTGAAATCTATAACTACGATACTGCGACCCCTGGCTGGGCGACAAACGACGCGCTGTTTGTCAGCACGGCTGGTGGGCTGACAAATGTTCGGCCGACCACCGGTTATCGGCAGATTGTTGGCCATGTTGGCCGTGTTCATGCTTCGACTGGCACGATTGTTGTTGCCGTTGGAAAGAAGGAGCCTGTTGCTGGTAGCAATACCCAGATCCAGTTCAATGATGATGGTGGCTTTGGCGGCAGCGCTGACCTGACCTTTGACAAAACCACCAAGCAGCTTACCAATAAGGGTGACATTAGCCTGGATGATGGCGGCACCTACACCACTACGCTCCAGTGTGTCACGCCAACTGCAAACCGGACGATTTCGTTCCCTGATGCGACCGGCACGATCGGTCTGGTTGGCGGCAGCGGCGGCAACCTCGTCTGGAACAATGCTGGGGCCTATGCCGGAGTTGCGAATTCCACTGTTGACAGTAGCGGCAATATCACAATCGGCGCACGATTGATTAGCAGCACCGCAGGCGCCGCATCCCTTCCGCCTATCACCGCCACCGGGACGTGGTTCACGGGCGGCACGGCGACGACGACCAAGCCTCAGGTGCTGATCGAGCCGGCTGGTGCTACCAGCACGGCCTGGAGCACCAGCGGCACGGGGCTGGGGGTGAATGCGCCAAGTGGGTTTGCGGGGAACCTGCTGGACTTGCAGGTTAATGGTACGAGTCGATACAAAATTGATTCAGTAGGAGAAGTAACACAAAGCGGGAATCTGCGCATCAACGCTACTGCTATTGACTTTGGGAGCGGCCAGCCTGGGTTCTCAAAGGGTACGGGCAGTTTGTCGGTAACCAATACAGGCACGTCTATTGGCGCTGGATGGAGCAGCAATACCTATCAATTACATGTTGATAGTGCGTTCGGCTTTAACAATGCAAACCCAAATCAAGGCACGTTTGATACCGTTCTTCGCCGCGATGCAGCTGATACTTTTGCGCAGCGACGTGGCACCAACGCCCAAACCCTGCGCGTCTACAACACATTTACCTCGGCTACCTCGTTTGAGCGTGCCAAGATCGAGTGGAGCAGCAATGTGCTTCGCATTGGCACTGAGAAAGGCGCTGGTGGCGGAACCGCTCGCGATATGGAATTGCAAACAGACGGCGCGACGCGCATCACGGTGAAGGCCGATGGAGCAATTCTGTTCTCAGGATTGCCAACATCAAACCCCAGTGTCTCCGGGCAGCTTTGGAATGATGGCGGCACTCTCAAGATTTCGGCGGGATGACATGACTCCAACTCCTCCCGTGCTTAATCAATTGAATCATCGCTGTGGTGACACCAAAACGTTCACCGATAGCCCTGCTCACAAGCTCGCCCTTGGCCAGCAAAGACTTGATTTCAAGGACCTGCTCACGATTGAGCTTTCGACTGCGGCAAAGAAAGTTGCTAGCAGATGGCCTTGGTACGTTTTGGTAAGTCTTTCCGTTGACAATATCAGCCACAGAGCGAGCGCCTATTCCCATGGTCTGAGCGATTTGCTTGTGCTTCATGCCACTTGCCGACATATTCAGCACTTCCCGAACTTGAGTGTCTGTCAGCAACGCAGCAGAGGCCGCCGATCCGGCATATCGGCCATGCAGACCGCTGTCGTACGCGTGCTTAACGTTATACGCTTGCGTAACCCACTCCAGGTTTTTAAGTCGATTGTCCGTCTTGATACCGTTGATGTGATTCGCGTACGGCTTGTCGCTTGGAGGTGGGCCAACAAAAGCTTCAAGCACCAATCGGTGAATTACAACGTTCGTTTGCTTGACGCCACTGCGAACAGGAGCGACCGTCAGATAGCCGCGTGTGTTTTTCTTGGGTTTAAGCAGACGGTCTTCTCTGCACCTTGGACTACCAGCCAAGCGCTTGACTCTGCCAAAAGTGCTAACGGCGTAAAAGCCTTCCCACCCTAGAACCTCGTGCCATTCTTCAATTTCGGCCATGCCCACTCTCTACGGGTCCGCCATATTCTACCAACTATCACCGGAGCTTGACCGCCATGCCCCTTCCATCCCTGACCATCACCATCACCGACCCGCACATCATCGACGGCTGGGTCGAGGCTGCCAACCGCAACGGCACCACGCCCCAGGCGATTGCCGGTGAGTTCTTGGCCCAGCAAGGCAACTCCTACGCCGAGCTGTTCAAGATCGGGGTAATTACCTCTGCGGCCTTCATGGCGCGGTTCACACCGGCCGAGTACGGGGCGATCGTGGGCGCTGCGCAGGGCTCACCGGAGATTGCGGCGCTGGTGGCAGAGCTGACGGCAACCCCGAACGTGGCCCTGAATGATCTGCGCCTGCAGGAGGGCCTGGAGCAGCTTGTGGCTGCTGAGCTGATCGACGAGGCCCGTGTGGCTGAACTCGTGGCCTATGACCGCCCGGAGGCGCCCGAGGGGGAGTGATGGCGGGCTTTGAGTTGCTGATCAGAGCCCGCAATGCGCTGGGGCAGTACGTCGGCGATGATCCGAGTACGCCGCACATCAATGAGGCGTATACGGTCGTCCCTGTAGTGGACGATTCTACAGGAGGTGCGGCATGACGCTGGCCATCGCCAAGCCAACCGGGGCGAAGTTGGTGCTTGCCAAGCCAACCGGGGCGAAGTTGGTGCTTGCCAAGACTTTCAGCTTCGACCCCGATGCCATTGCATACATCACCGCTGTTGAGGCGGCTGATGGTCAAACGCTTGAAACTGCCACTCGTTACGCCATCAATAATTTCGTCATCGGTTGTAAGCAAGATGGCATCTGGAGCGCAATCAAGGCAAGTTGCATCCTGGCCGGCGCTCGCACACTGATCGGGGCGCTGGTGCCGCTGGTGGGGGCAGCGCCGACGAATAACAACTTTGTGAGTGCTGATTTCAACAGGAAGACGGGATTGATTGGGAATGGCACCACGAAATACTTGAACAGTAATCGAGCTGCAAACGCTGATCCAACAAGTAATATGCACCTCTCGGTATACTTGGCAAGTATTGGTATAGCAGCGAGGAGGTATGTTGGTGCTTTTAGTGGCTACCTAACTGCTGATGATTTTCTCGAAAGCGCAGGAGACTTGCGAAACAGAAGTCGCGACACGGCATCAAATGTCACGCTAGCGGCCGGGCTTTATGGAACCAGCCGCACATCTAGCACCAGCTTTGTGGTTAGATCTGACAACGCTTTTACAAGTGGTTTAACAGATGCGGCGGTAAATCCGGGCACACGAAGCCACTTTATTTTTGCGCAAAACGACAACGGATCTCCCGCTTTCCTTAGCAATGCCCGTTTGCCCTTCTACAGCATCGGCGAAGCCCTGGACCTCGCCCTCCTCGACGCCCGCGTCACCACCTTGATCAACGCCATCGCCGCCGCGATCCCATGACCACCCGCCGCGAACAGATCCTCGCCTTCATAGCCGTCGAGCTGGCGGACACCACCGGCGTCAGCGGCCGGGTGTATCGCTCCAGGGTGGAGGCGGAAATTGCTACCTACGAAACCCCTTCACTACAATCACATACCAGCTCCCGCTAAGTGCCAGCCAGAACGAAGGGCAACTACTACGCCGACCGAGCATCAGTCCGCTCTCTCGGCCTTTTGCATGACAGCGGAATACTAACAAGGCTGAAGAAGCGCTCCAACTCCGGCTTTGACGTACAGGCAGCCGAGATCAAGATCCTTGAGGATCTGCTGCCATATCAGAGAGCCTTCGTCCAGGACTTTGAAAATAAGTACGTCGGCTTCTGTGGAGGGTATGGCTGCGTCGCTGGTGAAACACTGATAAATGGCGTGCCAATCAAGGAGTTGACCAGCACGCCTATTAAAGTTCAGACGCTTTGCGGCGAAGCAGTTGCTACGCCTGCGTACAAGAAAGGAGTTGCTCCGCTTTATCGGGTTCTGACTTCATTAGGGCAAGAAGTTCTGGCAACCAAAGCCCATCGTTTTCTGACGCCGTTTGGCTGGCGGGAATTAGGCCACCTGCAGCCAGGCGATCTAATTGCCGTGCGTGATACGTCCCGTGAGATTCCGAGTTCGGAAACAACCAGAGATTTGAGTGCCTTTGATCACGCGGATTTTCGTTCATATGATGAATTACCCAGCCCTTGGGAAGTTTTTTGCCAATCGCAATCTCAACAGTTCGGCGAGCCCAGTATTTTCCGTGATCTCTATCAGTTTGATCAATTTGCCGACCTTTATTCATGCCGTTCATTTCGCCCGGCTGACCACCCCGATTCTTCAGACCAACTTCTTGATCAAGAAATACACGGACTGTCCCTTCGTGAACGCCAAACCGACGAGCAACCTCCCTCATTCCAATTGAATCTGTTGTGTAATCGTGAATTACCGCTTCCTTGCAGTCATAAAGTTTCTCTATGCCCGTTACGCGATTCGTTGGGCTCTGTAAGTTCGACTTTTGAAACTCTTGGAGCAGCCGCTGTGGGGTCACCCCATAAACCTTGCTCAGGTACGAGGTGCAATAACCTCGTTGATAATCCTTCTTGCACTGATCCTTTTGCTCATCTGTCAGAAGGTCCCATGGACCCCTCCTGGTTGTTTCAATACGGCTTTGCTTCAGGATCCTTAGCACAGTCCCGTAATTTCGCTGAGCCTGTGCAGCAATTTTCTTTGGATCAACTCCAGCCTTGTGCATCTGGACGATCCAGCTCCTCTCCGCTTCGGTCACGGTTGTCCCCGGCATGGCAATCAAGCTCATTGAATTCCCACTATACATGGGCAAGCCTGGAAAACGTAGAGTATGTTCGTACTGACGACTTCTATGATATTCATGTACCGTTATGGAATCATTACGAAGCGCACGGAATTCTTCATCACAACTCGGGCAAGACCCACAGCCTTGTCGCAAAGCAACTGCTTTTGTGCTTCCGCTCCCAAGGTTTTACACACCTTTTTCTTGAGCCAACCATTCCGCTAATCGACGACGTTGCACTGCCAAAGTGGAACGAGATGCTGGAGCGATACGCAATTCCGCACACTTTCAAGGCATCTCCTAGGCCAAGCTTCAAGTTAATGCTCCCAGGCGGCGAAACTCCGGTGCTTCTCCGTTCGATGGAGAACTACGAACGTCTCATCGGTGTCAACGCCGCAAGCATTGCAACAGACGAAACTGATACGACCAGGCCTGAAACCGCCGAAAAGGCGATGATCAAGCTGCAGGGTCGCGTTCGTGTTGGTAACTGTCCACAAATTGCAGCCGCATCAACACCGGAAGGCTATGGCTGGATGTACACCTTCTTTGAGGAGCAAAAGGCCGACAACAAAAAGTTGTATCGCGGCAAATCAGAGGACAACCCTCACCTTGATCCGGGCTTCGTCGAAGACCTTAAGCTCAAGTACCATCCTCAGCTCATCAAAGCTTACCTTAACGGTGAGTTTGTTAATCTTGAGTCCGCTACTGTCTTCTACGAATTTGACAGAAGTCTGCACACAACTGGGATCTTCCTACCTGAGCGCAATGAGCGTATCGTATTTGGCGCTGACTTTAACATTGGCCAATGCCATGCGGTTTACGGAGTTGTAAGGCCGGGTCCATCCGGCCAGCAGCTACATGGCTTTGCTGAATCCAAGGTTTCCGATACGTTTGCACTCGTTGCGCATCTTCGCGAAAAATACCCACATCATCTTGCCAACAGGCTGATCACCTGCTATCCAGACGCAAGCGGCAAGCATGATTCCACCTCATCCACGCAAAGCGATCATGAAATCCTTGCGTCTGCTGGTGTTCAAGTTGTTGCAGAACGGCGCAATCCACCGATCTCAGAAACCCTTGCGCACGCCAATGTTCACATGCACCGTGGACTGATTCTACTGAATCCAACCACTTGTCACAATACTATTAGCTCTGCTGAGCGCTGGTCTTATGATCCGAAGACACTGAAACCGAGTAAGGGTGGCGCGACCGATTATTCGCACGCTGGGGATGCCTTGCGTTATTTGATCTGGCAGGTCTTCCCGAGAGCTGGCGCCAGGGCTGGTCATGGCGGTCGCTGGAGATGAGCCTGATTTTCAATCGCTGCTAGGCTCTGAGCGCACCAATAGCAGCGTCTCGGCGGGGGCTAATGACGGCGGCTATTGCAACTTCGTTGGGAGCCCCGGACTCATAATCTGGGGTTTCGTGCTTTCAAACTAGAATGTGACAGCTCCCGCCACAAACCATGGCCATTGACGTACCGAATTCAATCATCCTTAGCTCGGACGATCTGCCGATTCCTTTTGAACGGCGAGAACCTGAAACTGAAAAGGTTTATTCGGAAGTCACGGATGTAGATAGCTACTCGATTGACCAGGCTGAGCAGATCGCCAGAATTGCTCCGATCAAGTTCTGCATACTGCCTGAGTTCTATCTTGATGAAGCGATCAGCGACTATATTCCGCAAGACTTTCAGGAACACCCAGATAGCTACAACGTCCGCAAGACGCGGGCGATGTCATGTTTTGAGCCGTTCTATTCTCACCTTGTTGACATTATTGTTGGTACAGCCCTGAGAAAGGGTGTCATTCTGCCGCAGGAGCTGCCGGAAGAATGGGAAGAGTTCTTCAAGAACGCCAATCTTGAAGGCAAGTCTATCACATCCTTTGCCAAAACCCTATTCACCGAAGCCTTGAATGGCGGTGTTGCAGGTCTGATGGCCGAATATCCTAAGGTCAACGAGCAGCTTTCAAAGGTTGAGGTGCGCAAGCGTGGATACCGTCCATACTTTTCAACCATTAAGGTTGATGACGTGCTGGATTGCCGCCATGACAACGGCCCGGTAACAATCAACGGAGAAACCTACTACCAGGCTCGCGTCACCTACCTTCGCATTAAGTCTGAGATCAGACGTGCAAGCGCTGTTAATGAGCACTACGAAGAAGTGGTGCCGACCGTCGTTGTCTACGACATTCCAGAGCAGGAAGATCCTGGTCAGCCCCGTCGTGTTCGCGTCAGGGTCTACGAAAAAAACATGACGGCCGGCAACAACTCATACATCCTGTCGGATGACAATATTTCTTACCTGTCAATTGACTATATTCCTTTCGTGCCGTGCTACGGCGGCAAGGAGGAGGCTTTCTGTCGCGCAAGGCCACTGCTCTTTGATATTGCACGGCTGAACCTGCATCACTGGGCAACCTGCGCTGACCTGTCAGAAACCATCCACCTTAACTCCTCTCCGCTGCTGACCGGAACCGGCATCAGGCCAGACGAGGAGATCTACAGCGGATCCGGTCGTAGCCTGTTCAGCCAGAACGAGCAAGCAAAGTTCGGGATGATCTCTCCTGGCATGGATGGCGCCGAAACGACCCTGAAAGAACTTGCACGTATCGAAGCCTCAATGGACAGGCTGGCCGCTATTGCAATGGCACCAGGTAAGAGTCAGGTTGAATCCGGCTTTGCCAAGCTCCTTGATCGTTCGCAGTCTGATTCACAGCTTGCCGTACTGGTTGGTTCGCTGCAAGACTGCATTAACCGTGCCTTGTGGTATGCGTCTGGCTACGAAACCACCACGTATCCCAAAGTTGAAATCAGCATCAGCAAGAACTTCATCCCCGCCAAGCTTCATAGCCAGCAGGTCATGTCGATCAATTCGCTCTACAAGGATGCTGAGGTGATCCCCATTGGCACCATGCTTGAAATGCTGGAAGCTGGCGAGATGTTTGAAGGTGTCCATGGCTTCAACGTCAAGTCCCTGTTGGACAAGATCGGGCTCACCGGATCTGAGATGCGTTCCGAGCTGGTTGCACGTTTCGGCAGGCCCGGCCAGCCAAGCGGCGACCTGACGCCAGGGACCAACAACATCCAGAGCGGGATCGAGCCATCGGCCTTTGCCGCGATCGAGCGTGAGCCCAACGAGGCATCCCCTGAAGTAAGCGAAGCTTGAGCTACAATTTGCTCAGTCACAAGAAGACTCCCCCGCCTTTATGGATCAATCCAACGCCCAAGCTGAACTGACGATTGAGGAGCTTCAGCAGAAGCTGCAGGAAAGCGAGAGCCAGCGCCTTGCCGCTGAACGCGCAAAGATCGGCCTACAAGCTGATCTTGTGAAGCGGAAGAATATCGAGCGACTGGCGAAGGCTGCTGGTATCGACCTGTCTGGTGATGATGCTGACGATCGGATTGCCGAACTGCTGAGTGCCGCCAAGGGTGAGCGGACGCCCGCTGCCCAGCCTCCTGCGCCCCAGCAGCAGCCCCAGGCCCAGGCCCAGCCCCAAGGACAGCCGGACAGCGGTGGAACGCCCTCCAGCGCCATTGAGGAGGCGATGAAGGTCCAGCTCTCGACGCTACAAACCCAGCTTTCCAAGATGGAGGAACAGCTGAAGCAGGAGCGGAAGGAGAAAGAAGCCGAACGCCGTGCTCGCCAACAAGAGTACGTGAAGTCGGTTGTCATCCAAGAGCTGGACAAGGCGAAGTGCAACCGGTCCTCGCATGTCTTTGCATTGCGTGGCAGTGAGTTCCGCCTTCTTGAAGATGGCGTCACTGTTGTCTACGGTCCTGAAGAAAATCCGATCAATGTCGCCGATGGCATTGCTCAGATCGAACAGGACGATGACTATAGCATCTACTTCCCTGGCAATGTGCCAAGCGGGAGCGGTCTGCCTTCTTATCGTTCGTCCATGCCGACGACTGATAACCCGTTCGCGAAGTCCACTGCAAATGCAACACGAGCGGCTGAGATTATCGGTCGTGATCGGGCGCTTGCAAAGCGGCTTGTGCAGCAGGCCCGCGCCCGTGGTGATCTCGATCCGATCCTTGCTCGCGCTGTCAGCTGATCCCTGCTACCATTTTGTGGTGATGAATAGGGCACTAGGCGTCCGCTTCGGCGGGCGCTTTTTTGTGTCTACAGTTCGGGCAGGTACGAGCTGGACCCATGCCGCTGAAGAAAGGTAAATCGCAGAAGACCGTTTCGGCCAATATCAGTAAGCTGCGTCGTGAGGGCTATCCCGAAAAGCAAGCTGTTGCGATTGCAATGAGCGAAGCTGGTATGAGCAAGAAAAAACCAAAGTCCAAAAGCAAGGGCAAGGGCAAGGGCAAGAAGTACGGCAAGATGAAGTGAAAAAGAACGTTCCCACTGACAAGGCGCTTTACGCTCGGGTCAAGGCAGAAGCAAAGCGTAGGTTCAAGGTCTACCCAAGTGCCTACGCCAATGGCTGGCTCGTTCGTGAATACAAAAAGCGTGGCGGCGGCTACAGAACACAAGAGGTGAAGCGTGGCAAAAAGTAAAAAGCCGCGAGGTGGACTTGGCCGCTGGTTCGCTGAAAAGTGGATTGACGTAAAGACTGGCAAGCCATGTGGAAGACAGGAAGGCGAAAAGCGTCGTAGCTATCCAGCTTGCAGGCCATCCAGACGTGTATCAGCTGCAACGCCTAAAACTTCTGGCGAACTATCCAAGAAGGAAAAGGATAAGTTCAAGCGTGAAAAGACAAGCTCCAAACGTATTGGTTATCAGCACAAAAGAAAAAAGCGCTCCTAGTATTCAGAAGCCGCTGGAGAAGTATGGCACCTCGTCCTGTTAAAAACAAGCGCCGTACCGCTGCCTACTACGCGGCCAACCCTGAGGCACGCAAAAAGAAAGCCGCTTACGACAAGAAGTATCACTCTACAAAGGAGCGTCGCAAGTATCGGGCTGAACTGTGGGCTGAGCGCGAGGCCCGTGGCGTTGCTGGCAAGGGCGGCAAAGACGTAAGCCATGCCAGCGGCGGTGGCTTTAAGATGGAAGACTCGTCAAGAAATCGAGCGAGAAACGGCCACGGAAAAGCTGGTAGACTGACTCCAGGCAAAGGAACAAGAAAGCGCAAGCCTAGTCGCTAAACTTATTTCCAAAAGGACAGGAGCAATGGCAGTTCCAGGGCGAGTCAAGAACAAAATGAAGGAGCTTGGCCTTTCTGGTGTCAACAAACCCAAGGCAACGCCAAGCCACAAAACCAAGTCGCATGTGGTGATGGCAAAAGAGGGTGATACATACAAGCTTCTTCGCTTTGGACAGCAAGGCGTGAAAGGTGCCGGAAAAAATCCAAAAACAAAAGCTGAAAAAGCTAGACGCAGAGAATACTACGCTCGTCACAATGCTCAGGATCCAAACCCATCAAAACTTTCGGCTCGATATTGGAGCCATAAAGTAAAATGGTAGCTTTACTTGCTCTCCTGACTTTTAATCCAGTCCTTCAGTTCAACCACGTACCTCCGAAGCTCTGCCGCTTTCAGGATGTGCCACTCGTCTCCTGTTGCAAAGTAACAGGTATTGTGCCTGTCTATGGCACGAAGCATTTGATGGATGACTGGGTTCCAGTGCTCCCTTATGGGTGTGTCCCAGGTGCGCCGCTCCACGCCTGATCACCGCCACCCAGCCCACCTAAGATAGCTGCAGAACACCTTTTCAACGACCATGACTGTCTCCGGCGCTTATCGTTCCAGTGTCAACATGCGCGGCGTCCAGTCCGCCACCGAGGTTGACGAAGTTGTTTCGGCCATCGTCGTTGGCGTCAAGGCCCTGAAGAACTTTACTTTCATCCTGCCCGACGCTTTTACTGAAGCCCAGCTCAACGCTCTGTTTGCAGCTGCTCCTGCCGTCACTGGCACCAAAGTCATCACCGCCAGTGGTTGCGCAGGTTGGGCCGCTCTTGACTCTGGCGAAAAAGCCGTGCTGACCGGCAAGGGCTACACGCTGAACTGATTTGTATCGCAGGCTACGAGTCAACTTGTTGATCTGACAACATAGCGTCTGCCCCTAACCAAACGAACTTACGTTGGTTGATGTCATGAGGTAAACGGGCCGGGGGAAACCCCGGCTTTTTCTTTGGCTACTATTTGGCAAGAGAGGCAGTGCCTCGCAGCAGCGACCGCAAGGTCTGGCAGCAGTGCTGTGAAGCTGAACAACATTCCCGCAAACTCGCTTCAAGACAATGCTTCTCGCAGGTGTCCCCCTTATTCCCGAGCTGTTCCTTGAGTATCAGCAGGAAGAGATCCAGGACAAGAACGCCCTGGTCACTTCCGGCCTGATGGTCACGAACGCTGCCATCCAGTCTGAGTTCCAGAAGGGCGGCAAGACGATCGACCTTCCTTTCTTCGGCGATCTGTCCGGTGATTCCGAGATCGATTCCGACACCGAGGCCTCCACCCCTACCGACATCGCAGGCGACCTGCAAGTCGGTGTGCGCAACATGCGCCGCAAGAGCTGGAAGTCCAGTGACCTTGCAGCCGATCTGTCCGGTTCCGACCCGATGCAGGCCATCGCCCGCAGCACCGGTCGCTACTGGATCCGCGACATGCAGAAGACCTGTGTGTCGATCCTGCAGGGCATCTTCGCTACCGGCGGCCCCCTGGCTACCAGCCACGCTGTCGGCGGCACTTCCTCGCAGCTGTCCCAGTCCCTGATGGTGGACGGTATCGCCAAGCTTGGTGATGCTGGTGACGAGCTGACCGGCATCATGATGCGTTCGCCGGTCTACTACGCCCTGATGAAGATGGACCTCATCGTCCCGTCTTCCTCCACCTCTCAGCTTGACACCCGCCTGTCGGCTGAATCGCTGGAGAAGGGCACCTACCTGGGCCGCCCGGTGTTTGTTGATGACAAGCTGCCGGTTGCTGTTGGCGCCGGCACTGGTAGCACTGACGTTCACGACACCTACTTCTTCGGCCCTGGCGCTTTCGCTTATGCGACTGCTCCCGCCAAGACCCCGGTGGAAACCGATCGTGATCGCTTCCTGGGCATCGACTATCTGATCAACCGTACGCACTACCTTGTGCACCCGAACGGCATCAGCTGGAAAGGTACTTCGGCGAAAGCTGCTCCCAGCAACACCGAGCTGGCTACCGCTGCCAACTGGACGAAGGTGTTTGATGACGACCGCAACATCCGTATCACCCGGATGCGTTGCTTCGTCTGATCACTGAGTTGATCTGCAAATGCCCCGGTTCGCCGGGGCTTCCTTTTATCCACAAGAACCATGAGTGCTGGAACTTTCCGTATGCGGCGTGAGGCCGCCATTGCCGCCAAGGAAGCCAAGGCCCAGGAGGCTGCCGAGGAAGCTGCCGTAGAGGCCCCGGAGCCGGCCGAGAAGCCCGCCCCTACCGTGACGAAGGCGAAGCCCAAGCCTGTCGCCACGACCACCGCTCCCGCCGCCTGAGGATGACCTGTGGCCTTTGTCTCGACACTGGGGGCGCCTGACGCCAATTCCTACCTGTCGGTGGCCGAGGCCACGGCTCTTCTTGGTGAAATCCCTGCAAGCTATGGCATCCAGCAATGGCTTGCACTGACTGATCCGCAAAAGCAGCAGACGTTAGTTGCTGCAACAATGGCGATCAACCCTTTGCAATGGAAGGGCAAGCCTGCTGGACCCGATCAGAGCCTTGCATGGCCCAGGTTGATGATCGCCGACTACTACTACTCTGAAATTGACGAGTTGCCGCTTGACTTCAAGATGGGCGTTGCCTACATGGCAGCGTTTCTTGGTATCAGCGGTGGCTACACGGGAATTCGTGATGCCGATGGTGGCGTCAAAAGACAGAAGAACAGCGAGTACGAAGAGGTTGAGCTTGGCGACGGTGATCTGAGGGTCAAGTTTGACAAGAGTGGGATGGCGCAAACCGGAGCGCTGTTCATCCCACCGTATTCGATGGACATCTTCCAGAAGTACATGATTCGTGGTGACTTTGTGCAGCCAAGAGTGCGTCGTGAATCAACGGCTCGCGTTGGCTACAGGGGCTTTGTCACTCGTCAAAAGCCAAGCGGTGTTCGGATGATCAATGGCCAGCTGTGGCCGTATGGTGGTTCTTGGAATAACCGCTTCTGATTATGTCACTTGTTGATGACGTTTTTGGTTCGATCCCCGGTCCGCTGATTGATCAGTGGGGGATTGATGGCGTGTATGTAAAAAAGGTGGAGAATGCCGCGTATGATCCGACAATGGGCACGTTTGCTACGCCGGAGACGGCTGCAACGGAAGTGGCAATCAAGATGATTCCGCTTCGCATCAAACCTGAAGAGGTGAAAGGTGAGATCCAAGTCACGGATCTGAAGATTCTGATTTCTGGTGATGCTCTTGGTGACTACTATCCCAAGACAGCCGATTGGATCAAGTATGATCAGGCTGGTATCCAGCGCACTGCAAAGATCATCCAGCCGCTGACCCATCGCGGTTCAGCCCCTGTTCTTCATTCTGTCATCGCGAGGCTCGCTTAATATGGCACCACGCAGACGCCCCACAAGACGAGCAAGCTCCAGCTCTGGTAGAGGCTTCGGGCGCAAGAATCCTACTGCCAGGGGAGCTGCAGCACTCAAGAAAGCTGGCTACAAGAGCTGGCTTCAAGTCCCCGAGAATATTCGCAAAGATCTCAATCTTAAGACGAGGAGGGCTGCTGCCGCGGTCATGAATGGACTTGCGGAAAGGGGGCCTAGATATACAGGCAAATTTATCAATGAGTGGCAAGCGATTTCACTGACCGGAACCGGAACGACCGAGGGGGCAAGCTATCCTTATCAAACTGCCGACATTCCGCAGCTAAAAATTACGGCCAGCTCACTTAACAAGGTCAGAGTGTTTTCCATTTTTAACACATCTGAGTATGCGGCGGAGGCAATGGATCTTGTTCCCGGCAGGTGGCGCAAACCGCCGGAAGACCCGCTTGGCGGTATTGAGTTCGGGGTGCTTTACGGAAGGCGCGGCGACAGCCCCTCTTTCCGCTGGGATGTCACGCCAGGAGAAAAGGGATCTGGTATTTCAACTGCAGAACAGGATTGGTACGAAAATTACGTTAGGGGCGGCGGCCTGTCCGCTGATGTCAAAAAATCATTTGAATTCCAGCAGGGGCGCTAACAATACATGAACTACCAAGCAATCTGCGCAGCCCTTGAGTCCCCATTGAACAATGCGTTCATTGCGCTGACTCCACCTGTCAAGGTTTTCTTTGACAACCTGATTGTCATGCCGCCCGATCCGCCGGGTGAATACGTGATGGTCAATATCACTTTCGGCCTCACAAGTGAATCGACTCTGGCCAATTCGCTTGACCGCGCTCGCGGCGCGATCATTGTCAGGATCTTCACGGAAAAGGGCAGAGGCGGCAGAAGGGCCAGACAGCTTGCAGGAGTTGCGTCACAAGTTCTCACTGATCTCGGCGCAACTCAAAGGCCCGCCAGCGGAACATTTGTGCGCGTAAAAGACGTTTCTGGCCCCAGCTTTTACATGGATGAAGCGCAGCCGCATTTCATGGCTAGGCTCGCGGCTTCTTGGGACGCAACAGCCTGTGGCTAGGATTGGTGTATCGGGCAGTGCCCGCACTGCTGTTCATTTCTTCAAGGTCCATGTCCTGTGAATCCACGGTACTGACCGGCTCGTCGGGCGCTTTCTGGTATAAGCCGGCGAATACGGAAGTCTGCCTCGCTGCCTCTGCCTTTCCTTCGACTGGAGCCAACATCACCGTTGGTGATTTCCTGGGCTTCAGGGTTGATGATCCCGTTGTTTTGGCGTATCCAGTTGGCGCGACTGTCACTGGTGCCATCCCCGCCGGCAACTACTTCGTAAAGACTTATGATGCCACCACCGGCATCATGACTATTGCGAGCACCGTTGGTGGTACCGCTGTTGCAGCTACCGCTGCACCGACCAACTTTGGTAGCTCCCTGGCCACGATTTCCTACAAGGCCTTCGCCCCTGTC
>Ga0007787_10000061_pt1 | contig 29500 bp, 34 predicted proteins | sample LauGreFa1BDMLBSN_2_FD_59500 | JGI IMG/M metagenome (GOLD analysis project Ga0007787, IMG submission 59500) | Freshwater lake microbial communities from Lake Michigan, USA - Fa13.BD.MLB.SN | ecosystem: Environmental > Aquatic > Freshwater > Lake | place: Lake Michigan, USA | collected 2013-09-23 | reverse complement strand
ACCAACACCGACACCTTGTGTTTATCAAAAGTGGCAAATAACTATAAATCCACCGGGAGGCGGATACACATATTATAATTGTGCTGGTACTGGGTTTAACGTTTCAACTTTAGGTGGAGGAGTATTTAATATTTGTTCACCAATAATTCCAACATCAAATTCATCAAATGTTGTTTCAATAATAAACATAGGGACATGTCCTTAAAAAAAAATAAGATTATATGGCTTGTATATCAGGTTTAACGGATGGAGTTTATGAATATATTGATTGTTGTGGAATATACCAATTCGGTGTTTCACTTGGCGAAAGTATATGTATAGATGAATCATATTCTGGTTCGGCAAGAGGAGTTTATATTGCCACAGGGGTTACTTGTACACAAACATGTACATCAGGACCACTTAGTTACGGATTCCAAGTTACGGGGGTTTGCTCCGCAGCGACAGGTAGTGTAACTTTCACTTCATATGGTGGTGTTGCCCCATACACAATTGATAATATTATTCCGGGGACTTTAACTGCTCAAACAAGTAGTTCACCTATAACGTTTACGGGGTTAACGGGTGGTACTTATGTGTTCAGATTAAATGATACTCTTAATTTACAAAATAATGAATTATATATTAATGTTAATGTAACAGGATGTTTTGAGGCGAATGTGGTTACCGCATCGGGTACTACTTGTGGTCAAGATACAGGATTTTTGACTATAAGTGCAACATCTTCAGGTGCCCCATACACTATTCTTCTTTATCAAGACGGTGTTCCTTATGATGTAGAAACAACAGGAACTTTACCATACGATTTTAACGGTTTACCTAGTGGTATATATTACGCGACTGTTTTTGATTCAGGTGGTACCACAGCTAACACAGAAAACGCCATAATATCCGCGAGTACAGAATTAGATTACGGTTTTTGGGTTGTCAATACATCAAATTGTGTGATAGATAAAGGTAAGTTAGCAGTAACAGGATTAACAGGAACCGGACCTTACACCTATTTGTGGAGTAATGGTGAAACTACACAAATGATAACAGGATTAACACAAGGTGTTTATACTTGTACTGTTACAGACGCAAATGGATGTCAATTAACACAAAGTGAATATGTCGGAGCTGCTAGCCCATTAGGTATTGGTTTATTAAGTGCATCAACACCTAGTTGTTTTGCTTCAGACGGTAGTTTAACATATATTTTAACAGGTGGAACTGCACCATTTTACTATTCGGCGTCTACCGCTCAAGTTGGATATACGCTTTCAAATACGTTTACGTTAACAAATTTAGCGGCAGGAACTTACCAAGTAGTTGTGAGGGATGCTAATTTTTGTGAAACAACACTAAGTGGGTTTTTAAGTCCTGTTGGAGGATTTAATGTGGTTGATATAATCGTCACCAACTCAGACTGTAATCAGAATAATGGTGAGATTGATGTACAGATAGCCGGTTTGGGTGGGTATTATACTTATATACTATCAGGACAAAATTCAAATCAAGTAATTCAAAACACTAGTTTAAATCAGACTAATAATTTTACAAATTTACAAAATGATACTTATTTATTAACAATTTCTGGATCAGGAACTGAGTGTGTTTATACAACAACCTTAAATATAAATTCTGATCAAAAATTTATAGTGAGCGCAACGACTACAGGTTCTACATGTGGAGTTGCTGACGGACAGGTATTAATTGAAGTATCTACAGGGTATACGGGAGTTTTAGATTATGTTTTGAGTAATGGTGATACATTGATAGATACTACAAGTACTGCAATGACATATAATAACCTTTTACCTGGTAATTACACAATAACTGTAACAGATAGTGATGGTTGTGCGGTATCAACAGGATTTACAATAACGACAGCGGGACAATTGGTTACGTCCATTCAAAAAGTAGATTGTGTTAATGGTAATGATGGTACTGCAAGTGTTGTTATATACCAAGGGGAACCAACATTTACATATAATTGGAGTAATGGACAAAGTGGGTCGACAGTTACAGGTTTATCTGCCGGTAGCTATTATGTTGAAATAACAGATAGTAACGGTTGTTACGATATACAGTATTTTACAATAGTTTGTAACGGAATTGCACCAACATCCTACCAACTATTTAATGTTTGTAATAGTACTTTTACCACAACTGTTGGAACAAAAAGAGGACTTTCAGAGATGTTAAATGAAGGATATGTTGATATCATTTCGGGATACTCAGGTTGTAGTTTTAGTGGTGCGGTGTTTAGTTGTGAAATAGAAATCGATTGTCCTGGATCGGGAGATACGTGTTTTATTTTAACTGAAGACGTATTTACGATTACAACAGAAAATGGAGATTTCTTAGTGTACGCCGATTGTCAATCCGGTGATACTACATACACGGTACCTTTCTATACTGCAACGACATTAAATGATATTCCACAAGATACGTTATGGCAATCAACAATTGAAGGTATATTAAGTAGTATACCAAACATTCAGAGTTATACTGTTGATTTATTAACGAATACTCTACAAGTAGTATCTGCTTGTAATGGTGATGAAGATCCGTTGGCTGATTGTAATTTATACTTAAGATTAAAAATTGACTACGACATTACTTGTCAAGGAGATTGTGGAGATACATTTATAATATTAACAGAAGACAGTTATTTTATGATGACTGAAGATGGATTCATATTAGTTTATCAATAATGAGTGTTATTACTATATCAGGAACAACAGGTGGAACACCACCATTAAGTATTTATCTATGTGATGAATATGGAAATAACTGTTATCTAATAAGTACAACAGGGGGGACTTACACACTTAATTCCTTCTATTCAAGTGCGAATACATTAATGGTTAAAACTGTAGATTCAACAGGATGTGAGTATTTTGAATTAGTAAATTGTACATAAAATGAATATAGAAATAACAGGAGTAACTAGTGGACAGGCACCATATGACGTTTATATATGTGACGCAACTAACACGTCTTGTTTTTATGTTTCAGGCACAACATTTATTCCACCAAGTGTAATATTTGATACCGATAATTATTTTCCTTATGAACAAGTTCTTTATGTTAAAGTAATTGATACTAATGGGTGCATTGCAAATAACTTTTTAATATGTGGACAAAAAATATATCAAGACGCTAATTATTTTACATTTATGGACGGCAACAACTATTTGTTCCAATAAAAAAAAATAAAGTATTTATAGAATAAAACATGGCAATTTATCAAAGACTTACGGAAAGAGTATTAGCTTCAGGAGTAACTTCAGACGATTTAATACATATTGTAATTCCTAGTGACGTATCCCAAGATCCTGATGGCTCATCATATAAGGCAAAAATATCACAACTAATACCAATTTTTAGTGGATTAACTTTTAGTGGTGGGGCTAGTAATTGTATTACTGATTTATATGTTTCTAATATACATTCTTGTTCACCACTTGTTATTAATCCATTAGATGAAGGTAATGTTTATTTTGGTTCAACAAGTGGTGTAACAATAGATGTTACAAATTCAAGATTAGGTATAGGAACTGAAACTCCACAATACCCATTAGATATATTAGGTGTAAATTCTAGATTTTATTATGACCCAACATCACTAGGTGGGTTAACAATATTAAGTGGTGGTACAAATATACCGAGACAAGCAATATTAATACCATCTTATTTATCAAAACCAGCCGCAGGTGGTTCTTTAGGTATTAGGACGTGGGATGATGTAACATATCAGTATTATGGTAATAATGGTGATATGTTTTTATATGCAGGAAATGATATAAATTCACTTAATATTATAAATGGACCTGGCACTTTAACAGACGATTCAATTAAGTTTTATGCTGGAACATACCCAAATTTAAATCCTGCACAAATGACTATATTTGGTACGGGAACAACCAAAGGTTATGTTGGTATCGGAACCGAAACACCAAAAGAAAAACTACATGTAAGTGGGAATACAATCATATCAAGCGGATTAACAGCATCTACATTAAACATTTCATCAACACCAACAACAGATACAGATTTACCAGCAAATTACTTAACAAGAGATGTGTTAACAGGTGAAGTCAAAGTAAAAACAATACCTGGACCGACAGTTTATGGTTTATTTGCTCAAACAGGTGATAGTGTCGCGGTAAGTGCAACAACAGTTGAGTCCACAATTATTGACGGTGGTGTTGGTACATTAATAGTTCCCGCAAATGGGTTTAGTGTGGGCGATTCGTTTAGAGCTGATTTTGGTGGTTTATTATCTGCAAAAAATAATGATACCTTACGGATTAGAGTAAAAACAATAGGTGGTGTTATATTAGCAGATAGTTTAGCACAAACAATGACAACTTCAGTTAATGACGTATTTCAGTTTACAGTTAACTTTACTATTAGAAACGTTGGAGTTGCTGGAGTTGCGGATATTGTATCTTTGGGAGTATTCCATACGACAAAACAATCTAACGGAACACCAGCCGGATTTGCTTTTAATACCGTAAACAACACAACATTTGACACCACTATTTCTAATACCTTAACGGTTACAGCAGAATGGAGTTCAAATAGCCCATTAAACTCTATTTATTCTGATATATTTGTTTTAAATAAGATTTATTAAAATAGAAACATTTATTTTTAACAATTTAAATATACTTTTTTGTTAAAAAGAATAAATGAAAATATTTGTACAAATCGCATCTTATAGAGATCCTGAGTTATTACCCACCATTAGGGATTGTATTAATAAAGCAAAACACCCTGAAAATTTAACATTTGGTATTTGTTGGCAAAGAGACGAAACTGAGTCAATGGAAGAATTTGCAAATGACAAAAGATTTAAAATTTTAGATTATCATTGGACTGAAAGTAAAGGACTTTGTTGGGCTCGTTCTGAAATTCAAAAATTATGGGATGGTGAAGAATATACAATGCAGTTGGATTCTCATCATAGGTTTTTAGAAAATTGGGATATTGAATTAATTGATATGATGAATATGGTTGATTCAGAAAAACCAATTATTACATCTTATGCTGGTATGTACAGACCATCAGATAATCAATTATTAAATATTGAACCATATATGATGGTTGCCTCTAATTTCACACCGGGAGGAACAATACTTTTTAGACCTCATGCTATTCCTAATTGGCAAACACTTGAAAAACCAATACCTGCTAGATTTGTTAGTGGACATTTCTTTTTCACTATTGGAAAACATTGTGAAGAATATAAATACGATCCAAACATTTACTTTGCCGGTGATGAAATTAGTTTATCTATTAGATCTTATACTTTAGGTTATGATTTATTTCACCCACACAAAACCGTTGTATGGCATGAATACACAAGAGAGGGTAGAACAAAACATTGGACAGACTTCAACCAAGAAAATAAAAATAATGGGGTAGTTGAAAAACAATGGTGGGAAATGGATAATGAATCTAAACGTAGATTAAGACATATGTTACAAGAAGAAGATAATAATATTGACTTGACAATATATGGTTTAGGTAATGTAAGAACACATAAAGATTATGAAGATTATGCGGGGATAAATTTTAAAAATAGAAAATTACATCCCGAAACAATAAAAGGTACTAATCCACCTGTAAATGATAATACAGATTGGTATAAAAAAGTGGAAAAAACATATAATTTAAATCTTTATATACCATTTACTGACGATTTTAAATTTATTTATATAGGGATTGAAGATGAATTAGGTAATGTTATTCATAGACATGATTTATACAAATACCAAGAATATTTAAAAATTGATATAAAAACCACAGAAAAACCACATAAATGGGTTTATTGGGTTAATAATAAAAATGGTGAGTGGGTTAATAGAATAGATTTTTCTTTAAGTCTATAATTTTATAAATCATATTAAATAAAATAAACTTTAGATTATTTATATAATAAAGTTAGAATTTAAATGGCTGTAGTACAAATAGAAAGTTGTATAAATAGTAGTGTTAGCTTTAGGGTTATAAACTGGAGTTATACAACAACACCTGGATTAGTTTTTAATGTTGTTGGGGATACAATTATGCCTGATGGGTGTTATACCATAGGTTCCTCATCAATCACCACCGTTACTATGGACGGCACTGCGACTTTAGTTTCTGATTGTGATGATCATCTTTGTACAGGTTATTGTCAAAATAATTATTGTATAAGTATCCCTATTGAATCATATAGTGGTTATAATGGTACATACACTTTAAATGGTAGTTATGGGGGAGATTATTATTGGACAGGAGGGACTACTCCTGGATATATGTTTTTTAACGGAACAAATTGGTGTTTATCTAATAGTTTAGGAGGGACTTGTGATTTCTTTGGACAAAACCCAACATCGTACAGTTGTCCTGATTTAGACACGACTGTAATGTACGAAGGCACTTGTTCAATAACACCAATCCCTACAGATCCATGTTCAGATTTAGATTTTGATGTATTGTTGGAATGCGATATTCCAACACCTACACCAACACCGGGACCTGACATGTGTTTTACCACCTATAGTGAACTTGTTTTTCCTGTGCCATGGGACTGTACCGTTAGTCCAATTGGTTATGTTAATGGTAAACCATACTATTATGTTTACATATCCGATTGTGTTACTGACTGTAACACTATAGTTTTATGGAACAATATTACAAATAGATGGGAAAATCTTGATATAACGACATCTACTTTAATATCTCACAATGATAATCCAGCATATTACCCCGAAAGTAGTTTAACATACCCATGGGTTAATGATTATATAGGTAGTATACCTTGTAGAATCCAATCATCAACTCTTGGGGTATGTGTTACCCCTACGCCAACACCGACTCCTGATATTTGTAGTGGGTTTACTGCAACAATTAGTACAACAACTAGTGGAACAACCCCTACACCGACACCGACACCAACTCCTACACCATCATATTGTCCTGTAACACCATCTGCTGATACGGTAACATTTGTTGTTGATAGTGGAAGTTTTGTTTGTTCGTCTGTTAAAGATTTATTAGACTGTGATACGGGTGAACATTATTATATAACAGAACCGATAACATATTCAGGGTCTGTTGTTAGTACAGGAACTACATTCTTAGCACTTTTATACGGAAGTGCATCCAATCAAATACAGTGTGTAACATATTTAGGAACAACTACAGCATCTAGTAATAGAAATTTAATACAAGTATTGGATGTTTACAGTGGATGTTCTGTTTGTGTAACACCAACACCAACACCGACACCTACTCCGGCACCACAATGTTATTGTTATACTATTACATCTAATAGTGGATGTACGGTTACTTGGACAGGTTGTTCAGGTAATTCAGAATCAATAGTATTGACAGGTGACACTTCTTTTGGTATTTGTGCACAAGAAAACACAGTATCATTTAGTTGTATAACAGGAACAACAACGATTGTTTCAGGAGGAACTTGTACGGGAGATACTGAATGTGCATTACCAATACCACCATCATATCCTATGGGAACACAATTTATATTCACATCATGTACTAATAATACAATGATAATTCAAAACGCTTACCCACCAATTAATGTAATTGTTGGAGATATCTTAAAAACAACAGGTGATTGTTATAATTACATTGGTAACTATGTTGGTTATACACCACCATCAGGATTTATTTCTGTAACACAAGATACTTTTACCGCGACAACCGCAACAACATATACAACATGTTTAGAATGTTTAACGCCTGAACCTACACCAACTCCAAAATATAAAGAATGGAGAGCGTCAGGAGAGTTTTCACTATCTTGTCCTATTTGTGAACTTACAAATTTTGGGGTAGCTGCGAATTTCTTCACATCGTTTAATGTTAATACGATACAAACAGGTGTATATGCTTACGAAGATAGTTCATTAACAACACCTTTGAGTGTAACATACATAAAAGTACCAATCAATCAGAGTGGTAACGCAATACCTCAGATATTTGAGGTTGACGGTAATGGTAAGTTAACATTCAAATGTACACCAAACGGAAACTGTTAAAATTATGGCAACAATAGTAACTATAAATTCAGTAACATCAGGAACATCACCATATGATATATGGGTTTGTGATACGTGCTATGGTACTTGTCAATACATTGATACCACATCAACAATACCATATACATTTACATTACCTGCAATATATGAAACATATGGTAGTTATGTTGTAAAAATTATAGACGATAACGGTTGTGTGTATTGTGACAACGAAATATTCTATAAACAATTCCAAAATTCAGATTTATTTGAATTTATGGATGGAGTACCGTATGAATTTCAATAAACTTATATATATTATAAAAAGAAATGGCAAAATTAACAACAAGAACCTTAGCAAGTGGAGTAACAGTATCAGATTTAATACACATTGTTATACCAAGTGATATATCACAAGATCCGGCGGGTTCATCTTATAAAGCATCAATACAACAAGTATTTGATGCATACCCTTCTGTGACTATTACAGGTGGAACATATAATAGTGGTACAGGTACAATAACTATTACTAATAGTACTGGAGGTACGGTAAATATAACAGGAGTTACTTCAGGTTCCGTATTTACGGGTGGTACCGTTCCAGGTGCAACTATTTTTAGTAATGGTGTAACCGCTAGTACACTATCCGCTAGTACCCTTTTTGTTAATGGTGTACAAATTACAGGAGACACATATGTTACGGGAGGAACGTTTAGTATTGATACGATTACATTCACAAATAATCAAGGTGGAACATTCACGGTAACAGGGTTAACTACAGGTGGTAGTAGTGTATTTACGGGTGGTACCGTTAACGGGCCGACTAATTTTACAAACGGATTATCGGCAAACACTATAAGTGCAACAACATATTATAATCTACCTGGTTCGTCTTCAGGAAATTGTTTTGTTGATTTTTATGTAAGAAACGTTCATGGGTGCTCACCCATTTCAATATGGGATGAAACACAAACAAGGGCTTCAAATGCTTATGGTGAATTATCATTTGCCTTAGGTAATATGACTGAAACATGGGGTGATTATTCATATGCTAATGGAGTAAGGACTAGAACGGGTAGTGATAATGGTTATTTAGTTAATAGTTGTACTGCGGGTGTTTGTATATTAGATTCATCATATGGTGATACTACTGCTGATTATACTACTGGATCAACCGCTTTTGTTGTTTTTGATGATATGGACTATTCCGCTAACTACTCAACATATCTAGCTTCAGTTAGTGCCGTTACCTGGAATGGAACAAATACTATTATATATTTAAACGATATATATTTAGACACTTTTGGTCAACCAGGGGTTATAACAAACACATATACACCAAATATATGGTTAGGTAATCAAGTGTTTGGTGGAAAATTTGCAAAGGCTAATGGTAGCGGTTCTATTGCCATTGGTGGTGGGTCAAGTGCTGAAGGTGAGAGTAGTTATAGTATTGGAAATTTTTCTTCTGCACGTAATACGTCAATAGCGTATGGACCATATAGTTCTTCTGAAGGTAAAAGTACATATGCTTATGGAGTGGGAGCACATTCTGAAGGGCAGAGCACAAATGCGATAGGGGTTGCTTCACACTCCGAAGGTGCGTTTTCAACAGCATCGGGAGATTATTCACATTCTGAAGGATCCTCAACCGCAAGTGGTATTTTTTCACATGCAGAAGGAGACTCAACCACAGCCTCAGGACAATATGCTCACGCACAAAACAAAGGTACAAACGCTTATGGTAGTAGTTCACATGCTGGTGGTGTTGGTTCAAGATCAAATGAATTAGCATTTTCACACGGAGAATTAAATTATGCTGATGGAGATTGGAGTGTAGTTATAGGTGGTAGATTAAATACCGTAGATTCTGGTGATACATCAGGATCAACAATTATTGGAAGCGCTTATAGTGTAATTTCGGGAGCAACCCCATCTGACCCTGTTTACCATTCAGGTGTTTTTGTTGGTTCAGGACATACAATATCATCCTTTCATTCCGCAATTATTGGAGGTATTAATAATAATGTTAGTGCACCTGGAAGTGTTATATTAGGAGGGAACTCAATAAGTGCAACAAATAGTGACACGGTATATGTTCCTAATTTTACTATTACAACATCATACACACCAACGAGTAGTGCTGACACTGTAGGTGAACCTGGTTCAATAACATGGGATAACACATATCTTTATTATAAAACAAATACAGGTTGGAGACGATTAAACGGATCAACATTCTAATATGGGACAATTAAGTGGAAATAGTTGTAATATAATAACAATCTTACCTTTAGGTTTAGAGTGTGATAGTATTAATTCGTTAACTCCTGAATCAAATACAGGTTTAATTGCGTTATTTATAACGGGAGGTACATCACCATATAATGTTAATTGGAGTAACGGTTCAACCGGTACCTTATTAACTAATTTAAGTCCCGGTAATTATACCGCAACTGTAGTTGATTATTATGGAGATTTTACTGCAACAACAACGTGTACCGTTGGGTATGATACATTTTATCTTGAAGTTTTAGAAGATTGTAAAACACCTGGCAATTATGTTTATTATTTAGCGGACTTAACAAATCCATTAAATAACGGATCAATATATCAATTAACAACACAAATAGGTTGTTGGATAAGTAATGGTACCACTACATATACAGGACAAACATATATTGGAAATTACCCAACATACTCTGCAGGACCTTTTACGGGATGTACAGAATGTTTACCTCCACCCACACCAACACCAGTATACCCAACTGATTTATGTTTAGAATTTATCAGACCATCAAATATACAACAATTTAATTTTAGTTCAGGTTCAACAATTAATGGGTACCCATCTTGGACAAGCAGTACACAAACAATATATTATAATACAGGAACAACCCAATGGAATGTTAGTGGGTGGACATATGTTGGAGGTTTATATCTACAATCACCAACAATCCCACCAACAGGTTCTTGGACATTAACAGGACCGTTGGCTTTTAACTCTTCTGTTTTTGTTAGTTCAGGAATATGTCAAACACCACCACTAACCATGACAGTTAATAGTACAAACCCTACATGTTCAACAACTAGTAATGGTACAATAACAATAACACCTAGTGGAGGATTATCCCCGTATACGTATTCAATTGATTCCGTAAATTATCAAATATCAAATAGTTTTGTTGGATTAGCTGCGGGGACATATACAGTATATGTAAAAGATAGTGTTAATACTATTACGAGTCAAACGGTTACTTTAACACCACAACAATTATTTCAAAATTATAATGTAAGTTTAATATTAACACCTGGCACTAATGTAACGGTAGGTAATGCAACTACAAAAACCTCTAATTGGTCGATAAATGTTAGCCCATACCCATTACCTGCGGGTACAGTTATTAATATGGATTTAATATTTAACATTAATACAACCGCATATACAATCACATCACCATCAGTCACTTATAGTAACAACATCACAACAAATCAAACAGGAACATTTACAATATCATCACCAACAACAGGACCGACAGTTGGATCAACGTCTTTTAATCCTATATGTGAAGGTGGAGATATAAATTTAAGTTCTTACACCACTTCCTATAACGTACAATTATCTGGTAGTGGAACCATATCAGGAACAATAGTACAATATATAAACACTCCTTGTGTTGAAAGAGATCATTGTAATTTATTTGCCAACATAAAAGATAGTGTAAACATACAAAATGTAACAATAAGTCCTATATTATGTAAGTCAGTTAACTCTTCAACGGTACCACAACAAGTAATCCTTACAAAAACAGGTTTAATTTGCCCAAGACCACCGAAGGAGTTTTAAATAAAAAATAAAAAATTAGTATTTATATTATATGTCATATATTATTAAAAATACCGCAGCATTAATAAACACATTAATGACAGATGCTGCTAGAAGAAAAATATCACAAGGTAAATTTGATATTGCATATTTTCAAGTAGGTGATAGCGAAGTTTGTTATGATTGTGTATCAAACATGGATATGGTTGATTATAATGTGTTGATGCCACAATATAATGCACAAAATTTATCACCTGTACCACAGAAAAATAGGATGCATGTAAAATACCCACTTTTTATTGATTCAACTTCAGGTAGTACTTTTGGTGTTCCATTTGATAATTCATATATTGATAGCGTATATAATAGTGCGGCACCAAGAGGATTTTTTACGGGAGCCACAGGATCATCAATTAGTTTTAGTGCTTTTACATCTTCAGCATATACAATAAACCCTAATTTTGTAATACAAAATTCAGGTATAACATCAGGAAATGTAATAACACTTTCAGCAACAAGTATTAATCCTTCAGTTTCGGGTACGGTAACACCAGGAATGTTTTTAACATTATTTAGTACGGATAGTTTACAACCTTTATCGGCATCAACACCTATGTTCACATATTTAGTGGTGTCAGTTACAGGGGATAGTTCGACAGCAACAACAATAGATATTCAAGTTGATAGGAATTTACCTAATTTTGCATCTATTGGTTTAAGTGGTTCGTCAAGTACGATGTTCTACCCAAGCGGTATGACTGTGATGTATGATACGTTTACACCACAACCATTTTGGGCAAATGACGTATTTAATTTTGAAACTAATTGTGATGTTTCACAAAGAAATGTTTATATATGGAATATGAATATTCCTTGGACAGAATCACCGGCAGGATTATTCAGCAATACTTATCAAGATTACAACCAATTTAAGTCTACGGGTTATACAAATACTAAAGAATATTTAGGTTATAATAGTCAAGACGGACAATTAGATACTGATTCTGTTTATTATTATAATTCATTTTTAGAAAAAATAACAGTAACACCTGAAGAACAAAAGGCAATTGCAATTATTCATTACACAAATCAATCAATAGATAATTTTTATGGTGAAAAATTTGCAATGGAAGATTATGATCCCACAAATCCAGGAAACACAGGACAGGCTAGAAATTTTAAACTATCGATTCCTTGGTTAATGTGGCATAAAAATCCAAATGCAACAATAGGAGAAGTTTTTTATACTGACCCATCAGGGTTCACAACTCAAAACTTGTTCCAAGTGCATTATATGAAATCTAAAAAAGATTTAAATTTTAACGCACCTGGTTTAAGATATTATCATTTATGGGATACACACGCAAACACTAATGGTGTACCGAATAGAGTAGGTAAAGTGTTTCCTGATTTAAAAATGATTGTTTTTGATGATGATGAAATAATCGCAGCATTAAATTATAAATCAAATAGAAGTTGGACATTACCGGCACCTAAACTTGGTTTAGTAACACCAAACACATTTAGTGGGGTTCTAGGTGGAACCGCAGGGTTATTAACAGGAGATACCGAGACTTTATTTTTAACTTATTTATTTGAAAATACTGGATTCACAAATTCATTACATTGTAATTATTACTCAACAATTACGGGTAATGATCAAAGTTTACTACCAGGGGCTTCCGACATATTAGTTAGATTTGGAAACGAATTTCCATTTTTACAAGCAAATATATCAACAATACCTTCAGGATTCACCGCAAATAATATAAAAATATTAGCACAAAAAGTACCAAGTGGTACAACAAGACCTTCATCTACTTTGTGGAGAGAAATAGACGTTTATTCTCAAATATCTGCGACTACCGTTAATAATTATTTAACACAAACGGGTATGACTGGTACTACAATACAAATTACAAAAAATATGTATGATACTGCACCTACCTATAATTTAAATAATTATATACTACTTCCACAGATTGGACAAACGGGATTAACTTTAAATTTTGGAGGAGAATATTATTTCTTCGGTAATATAGAAACAGATATACAAGCAACAATATATGTTATGAATTTCCTTTGTAATTTAGGACAAACACAGTTTTTTGACTCATCTAACCCAACATGGGACGGTTCTACACCACCTTACATTACTGAAGTTGCTCTTTACAATGCTAATAAAGAACTTATGGTTATATCGAAGATACAGTCACCCGAAAAAAGACAGGGAATACAACAGTATCCGATTAAGTTAGATTTTTAATAGTATGTCCGAAAATTTAGATTTTAAAAATACCCCAAAAGTGTTAGGGTTAGATATTTCAACAAAAACTATAGGTTGGAGTTTATTTGACATTAAAACAAAAGAACTTTTAGAATTAACACATTTCTCACCCGTAATAAAACCAAAGGTGGATGATAAAATTTTAGAGTTAATTTTAAAAGTAAGAGCCTTTGAAGAAAAATTGGAAGGGTATAGAAATTTAGGTATTACTAAAGTAGTAATAGAGGAACCACTACTAAACTCAAATAATATTTGGACTGTTGGAACACTATTAAGGTATAATTCAATGATTACCAAATCTATATATGATATTTTAGGAATTGCACCTAATTTCATATCAACATACAATTCAAGAAAATATGCTTGGCCTGAGTTTGTTCAACAAAACGATAAAGGTAAACACGTATTATTTGGAGGACTACCAAAAGATATTGATAAGAAAGAGCTTATTTGGAAAAAAGTATCAGACAAGGAACCACAAATACAATGGTTATATACTAAAAATAATACTCTTAAAAAAGAATGTTATGATATGGCTGATTCATATACTTGTGTCTTAGGTTATATGAACCAAGAAAAAATTTGGTAAATTATTATTTTTTTAAATTATTATATATTTATTAATAAATTAAAATATGAAAAGAATTATAAGATTAACAGAATCTGAACTTACAAGACTTGTAAGAAGAGTAATAAAAGAATCTGAATCAGGAATATCTAAATTAGATATGAAAGTTAGAGGAAAATATTTTACCTTAGTTGATCCAACATGTGGTTTAGAAATAATGGAAGTAAAATTGGGCGGAGCTTCTTGTGAAACACCTACTGATGATATGTTAGGATGTAATAGTATTTTAGAGGTTGTGGATGTATCGAATAATCCTAGGTTTTTTGAAAATGGTCCTGAAGAAGATTGTAATAGAAAATTACATAAATTTTTAGTTGAACGTGGAGAAGATTTTGAACCAGGAATGGATACTAAATTAGAGTTATTTTATGATTGTGAAGAAAATCAATTATATTTAAGAGGTAAGAAAAAATTCTTTGGAGGAAGACAAAAGTTTGAAATTGAATGTCCTGAGTTAGAAGATATTTGTTATGATTATTGTGATGCATCTGATGAGTAAATAAATAAAATATTTGATTAACCCACCCCAAAAAGGTGGGTTTTTTATTGTTTGACAATTTATCCTTATTTCTTATCTTTTATGTATGAAAGAAGAATCACTATTAGTTGATCTTATTGAGAATATTTTTGGTGAACCTAAAAACGTAAATGAATATAGTGGGCAAATATCTGTCGATTGTCCGGTTTGTTCTTATGAAATAAAAGGATTATCAAAAACTGATGGTAAGGGAAATCTTGAAATTAATTACATAAGTCACGTTTATAAATGTTGGGCATGTGCAGAAACACATGACACTCATGGGCATTTAGGTAAATTAATAGAACAATTTGGGTCAAAAAAAGACAAAAAAACATATAAGTTAATAAGACCCGATAAGATTGAAAAAAAACAAAAAGAATATAAAAAGTTAGAACTTCCTAAAGAATATAAAAGATTTGAAGAAATACATCCGGTTCACGTACCAAGAAAAGAGGCGTTTAACTACCTTAAAAAAAGAGGAATCACTCAAGAAATAATAGATAAATATAAAATTGGTTTGTGTATTGAAGGTGAGTATGCGGGACGTATCATTGTACCTTCATTTGATAAAAAAGGAGAACTAAACTTTTTTGTTTCTAGATCTTGGAACCCAAGAGCAAAATTAAAATACAAAAATCCTGAAGCAGCAAAAGACTTTCTTATTTTTAACGAAAGTTTAATTGATTGGAAAAAAGACATATACCTAGTTGAGGGTGTTTTTGATTCATTCTTTTTGGACAATGCAATTGCGTTATTAGGTAAGTACGTTAATGATAATCTATGGGAAAAATTATACGAAAAGGCTAAAAAAAACATAATTGTTTGCCTTGACGGAGATGCATTCACAGACGCTAAAAACATATATGACAAATTAAATGGTGGAATTTTATATGGTAGAGTTAAACTCATGAAACTACCAAAAGATAAGGATGTGTGTGATTTGAGAGGTGAGATAAACCAATATATGTTAGAAGAAAAAGAATGAATTTAAAAAAAATTGCAGAAGAAATAAGAGATATCTTATCAGAAAGACAAAAAGAGTTGTTTTTAACTTTTGAGGAAGAAAAACACAAATACACTATGAAAGATATTGATGGTGAAATTAAAGATAATTTTCCTTCAGTATCAAAAGTAATGAAATTATTTTATGACGAGTTCCCAACAGAAGAAGCTGCTAGAAATGTGGCTAAAGGTGACCCATATGTTATGCAAACATTATTGGAAGAATGGGCTGAAGCAGGTAGAATATCAACAAACATGGGTAGTAGGGTTCACTATGAATTGGAAATTGAAACAATCAAAAGACATGGAATAGAAAAAGAAGTAAGACAACCAATCTATGAGTGTGATATGGATATGATTATGAAAGGTGATCGTATGATTAAGGCAGGGTATAGGTTTTTAAAACTTATGGAAGAAAGGGGTGCGGTGTTGTTAGATACGGAAATTGTTTTGGGGGATCCCGAACTTGGATACACTGGACAGCCGGATAAAGTTTGGTTAATGTTTAATAAACAAAGAACTGGGTTTGGTATTGTAATTACTGATTGGAAAACTAACAAAAAGAAAAACATGGAGACTAATGATTATACAAAACCCATGAGAGAACCATTCAAATTTTTACCTAATAATGCACTTGGACACTATAATACCCAATTACCATTATATGGTAAACTACTACTAAAGATGTTAAAGGGTAGTAAGTATGAAAATATACCATTTTATGGTTGTGTTATCGTCCACCTAACTGAAGAATTGGAATTTACAGAATATCGAGTAGAAAGAAAAGTTATTGATACCATATTAAACATGGACATCAAAGAACGTTTATTGACAAAATAAATAAAATAATTTATAATTTAATATGAAACCAGAAATAACAATCGCATGGTGGTATAACACTACTTGGGACAGAGAAGGAGAAAAAATAAAAATAAAATATAAAACAAAATGGAAGAAATCATCAAACCAAAAATAAACCTAAGAGAACAACCTACAGTTAGTTGTGAAAAGTGCGAATCAATTTATTTTAAAGAAGTGACTATTTTAAAAAAAGTATCAAAAATTTTAACAGGTAGCCCTGAAGATACCATTGTACCGTTCCCAACGTATATGTGTAATGAGTGTGGTAATGTAAATGAAGATTTTAAATTATTTGATAAGTGATGGAAATAGGTAAAATGACTATTAGTCAAGTATATCCACATCTTAAAACAGTTGCATTAGCGTATGGGTTAAGACTAAATAGAGTAAAAGAATTTAAGTTAGCCAGAATTATTTTGGTTAATCTTTATAATCGTGAATTAATATAAATAAAAATGGGAAAAAAATTAGTATGGTTTGAATCTTACACAACAATTTGTAAGTATTCTGCGGAGTTAACAGATGAACAAGCAAAACTTTTTGAAGAAAATGAGGAAAAGTTTTATGAGGAAGTGGATTTTAGAGGAGATCAGGATTTAGAGTGGGACAAGATAGAAAATGAAGATGAATATGATTTTAGTATAGAGGAAGATTAATTATGACACACAAAGAATTTTATATTTGGTTAGAAGGGTACCTTTATGGTAAACTTGAAAACAAACATATAGACATTTCACCTATTGTTGAAAAAATGGGAGAAGTTAAAGATGAGCCAAAGATTGGTATCGCTGAACCGTATAGAGTACCAATGCCGATTAATCCATTCCCGATAAATAATGATCCATATAAACCACCGTACGAAGTTTACTGCGGAGATAAAACACAACTTAATGATTAATAAATTAGTACATTTTTCAGATTTACATATTAGACTGTTCAAGGATCACGATCTTTACAGAAAAATACTTGAAGATGCCATCAATCAATGGAGAGATATTGAACCTGATAGAATTGTATTTACTGGTGATTTAGTACATTCTAAAAATCAAATGACACCGGAACTTATTGAGATGGTAAGTTGGATTTTAAAAGAGTGTTCCTATATTGCAAAAACAATTATTATTCCCGGTAACCACGACTTTTTAGTGAATAATATTGATAGGTTAGACGCATTATCTCCGATTATCGATTCATTAAATAACAAAAATATTGTCTATTATAAAGACAGAGGTGTTTATGAAGATGAAAACATTAGTTGGTGTGTGTACTCACAATATCAAGGAAATATCCCACCTGAAATTTCAGAAGCAAAAGGTATAAAGGTAGGATTATTTCACGGACCAATACAAGGTATGACAACTGACTTAGGTTATGACTTTGGTGATCATGCTTATGATGTTGAGAAGTTTGATGGGTTAGATATTGTTTTATGTGGTGATATACACAAAAGACAAGAGTTTAGTTTTAAAACAGGTAAAGGGTATATGATTGGCTCCCCAATTCAACAAAACATAGGTGAAAGTATCAGAAATCACGGTTTCGGAACTTATGATTTCGGAACTAAAGAATATACTTACACTGATCTTGAAAACCCAAAACCATTTTTAAAGTTTTCAATTAAATCTTTTTCTGATATTGAAAATGGAACAGAAGTACTCAGAAATCTTTGATAAAAAGATAACGCAGGCAGTGTCTACATATTGTAAACTCAATAGTATTGAAGATATTGATGGGTTTATTAAAAAATGTTTTGAATCGGGTTTCAATATAGAAAAGTACGGACTTTTGGGAAAAACACTTAATGAAGGTGAAAAAGACTTAAAAACGGGTATTGTTGGTGAAAAACAGGTAGAAATTGAGGTAATCCGTGAAATACGGGTGGAAGTACCAATTGAAGTTATTAAGGAGGTTGAAAAGATTGTTGAGGTTCCTGTTGAGGCGATTAAAGAAATTGTTGTTGAAAAAGAAGTATTTAAAGAGGTTCCTGTTGAGGTAATTAAAGAAATTGAAAAAATAATTACAATAACTAATAATAAGGAATTAGAAGAAAAAATTTTCCATTTAAATGAACAAATTGAATCAGAAGGTAAAATTTTTTCCACTAAGACACAAGAAATGGAAAATAATTTCCAAAAAGAAATGTCTAAAAAGGATGAAGAGTTGGATGAACTTAGACAAAGGTTAGACATTTCTGTAGACAACAATAAAGTTCAAATGTTACAACAAACAATAACAAACTTGAATAATGAGATTAGAGATTTAAAAATAAAAAACAAAGAATTAGAAAATAAACTGTTAGAACAACCAAAGGAAAGTGATTATACAAGGGCTCGTTTTCATGGGAGTTCTAACCTAAACGATGATTTATACAAATAATATGAATTTATTAATTTGGGCAATAGTTGCCTATGGAATGACAAACATTTTGGTCTATGGATCGATTTTTAACGGATTTAGACAGTCCATACACAATTGGGGTAATAACGAATACGCACCATTTAACTTTTTAGGGAAGTTTTTATCAGGGTTAATATCTTGCGTACTTTGCACCTCAACTTGGGTTGGTTTCTTTTTATCGTTAGCTTATTTTTCCCCAAACGTGGATATTATTGGACTTAATAAAATTTTATCCGTATTCTTTGATGGTATGTTATCTGCTGGTTTTGTATGGGCAATAAATGCGATAATAGAATGGTTTGAAGAAAATAGACCAAGTAATAACAAGTAATAACAAGTAATAACAAGTAATAATAACTAATAATAACTAATAATGGGAAAAGCAGCAAAGGCTCATAGAGCAAAAGTGGCGAAAAGAAACGCCAATCTGAAAGTACAAGAAAAAAGAATGCAAAAACTTTGGCAGGCAGCATTTGAAGAACAAATGGAAAAAATGAAAGAACAATTTGCGTCAATGTCAGGGGACACAATGTCAGGATTAACAGGATTATTACAAGATGAGGAAAACATACAAGAAGAAACAACAACACAAGAAGGATCCGAATCAACTGAACCTATTCAAGGAGAGTAAACCGTTTAATTATAGCGTAATGACAAAAGATTTAGATTTTTCAAAGTTCGATAACCCAACAATTCAAGTTGTTTGGGAAGACAATAATGAAAATTTCACCCAAGATAAGATTAAGAGTGTTAAACATTACTTTCAAAAAAAGTATAACACAACAAACGTCAATGTAATAACAAAGGCTAAAATTGAAAAAGAAGAGGGTGAACAAACAGTAGATGTGTCTGTGAATATCATGGACACAAACTACCAAATTGAGTTACTTAAACAGTTTCTAACAAGTAAAAACTACGACAAAAATTTGGACGCAATTTTGAATCATAATAAAATGGTTGAAAATAAAATGTTAGAAACTGAAACAGAAACTGCGGTTTTTAAAAAGTGGTTTATAAAAAATATTGAGTTCTCAAATTTTCTTTCTTACGGTGAAAACCAAAAAGTGGATTTTGAAAAAACAAATGGTTTGACTGTAATTGAATCAAACCCACCAAACTTCGGAGGAAAAACTGTATTATCTGTTGATTTACTTTTGTTTTTATTTTTTAATGAAACAACAAAGACAACAAAAGCCGAAGAGATATTCAATAGATTTACAGATAAAGATAAAGTAACCGTAAAAGGTGAAATTGTTATTGATGGTGAGGAGTATATTATTGTTAGAAATATTGAAAGAAAAATGTCTAAAAAAGGTGAATGGAATGTTAAAACCGAACTAGACTTTTTTAAAAAACTATCTGACGGAACACTTCAAAACTTTACAGGGGAACAAAGAAGAGAAACCGAAAAGTTTATCAAAGAGTCTATTGGAACAAAAGAAGATTTCTTAATGACAATACTTACAACCGCAACAAATCTTGAAGAACTAATTGATTCAAAGCCAACCGCAAGAGGTCAGGTACTTTCAAGATTTATGGGACTTGATTTTTTAAGAAGAAAAGAAGATGTTGCAAAATCAATTTACTCAGACTTTTCTAAATCAATGTTGTCTAATATCTATAACACTGAACAGTTAAAAACTGATAATGAAAATAGTGAGATAAAAATAACTGAACTGAAGTCTAATATTGAATCATATAGACTTGAATTGATAAATATTGATGCAAATCTAACAAAAGGTAGGGATTATCGCGATGACATGATGTCTAAAAAACATACAGATATTGATGTTGAATTAAGTAGATTGAACCCAAGTCAAGTTAAACAAGAAATTGAAGGACATGAATATCAGATTGAACAAACAAAACTAAAACTTAACGAACTTAAGGTTGTTGAACCAAAAGAATATTACAAAGAGGAGGAACACGATAAAACTAAAGAAGAATATTCAAGACTTAATAAAGAGTTAATTCAGATTGAAACAAAAATAGAAGAAGTTGAAAAACTAAAGAGTTCTGTTCAGGGTGGAATCAAATGTGAACATTGTGGAATAGATTTAATGAGTGCTAGTATTACACAACAAAAAATATTTGAACTTGATGGTTATATCATGCAAAAAGACAATGTTTGGACCACAATGCAGGTTTTATCAGGCATAGAACAAACGTTTGTGAGGTTGAAAAAGGATTTTGATGAATATGAAAAAAACAAACTTATTAAAGAAAAATACGATGCAACAATTGAAAACTATCAGTTAAAAATACAAGGACTTCAAACAAAACTTACTCAATATGATAAGATGCTTGATAAGATAAAAGAAAATGAACATATTGATGGTATGCTAATTAAAGCTAACTTAAGAATTGAAGATTTAGAAAGACAAAAAACACAAAAACAAAACCAAATTAATGGTGATGAGTATTCAATTAAAACGTTAGAAGAGAAAATCAAAACAAACTTGAATAACATCATTAAAATTACTGAAGAGGAAGAAAAAGAAAGGATATATAAGATATATTTGGAAGCTTACGGTAAAAATGGTATTTCTAAAATTATAATGAAAACAATGATACCGTTAATTAACTCAGAACTACAAAGATTAATGGAAGAAAGTGCATATTTTAAACTTCAGATTCAAATTAATGATAAAAATGAAGTTGAATTTACCATGATAGATAACGGTACTGGTATTGAGAAACTAATGTCTTCAGGTAGTGGTTATGAAAGAACAATCGCATCACTTGCTTTAAGATCGGTTTTAAGTAAGATATGTAGCTTACCTCGTCCAAATATAATTGTGTTTGATGAGGTGTTTGGAAAAATATCAAATGAAAATTTAGATATGGTACACAATTTCTTTACTGCAATTAAAGACTTTTTCCCTACTATATTAATAATAAGTCACTCAACAATTGTTAATACATGGGGAGATAATACAATAAAAATAGTCAAAGAAGATAATATCTCAAAAGTTTTTCAATAAACTAGTGATCAATTGATATTTTATTCTTATATTTGTATAAATAAGAGTAAAATGACAGATAATAAAATTTTGGTTAGGGATTTAGTTATTCATTTAAAAAAACTTGGGTTTGCTAAACACCTTGTTGATTATATCAATAACGAAATTCCTTTAACCATATTTCCTATTGCAAAAAGAGAAAGTTTGACAATAAATGAATGGGTTAAAGACGTTGAAGATGACACAAAACAACATACTGTGTTGACAACCACTAGATTATCTTATGATGGTGTTAAATCATTTTTAGTTTATAGATTTAATAAAATTTTATCTTTATATAAAGATGCAAATATTAAAGTACTTAAAATTACTGAAGTAGAAAGTACTAATAATGAAGAAATTAAAGATAAATCTTTTGATGCTATATTTGATTTTAATGGTAATATTATCATAATTGAGATAAAAGTTACACAAAGTGATTCAGGATTTACAGGTGCGACACACACAACGTCAAAGGCTAATACTTATCTTTTAATTTCTTTAAAAGTTAACAGAAATAAAAAAGTAATAGTAGATGAAAAATATATTGATGGGGTGTTTGCGATGCTAATAAATTTAGAAAAAACAGAATGGAAGGGAGAACCAAAAAAATCAAGTAGTTTTAGTTCATTGAAGTTATCATCAAAGGATAATCACGATGAAAACATTATTTGTGGTAAACTCAAAAAAAATAAAGTTAATAAAAAGATAATTTTTGAAAAAATATGAATGAAGTTATATTAGGTAACGCTATTGAGGTATTACAGAATTATGAAGATAATAGTTTTGATTTGACGGTAACATCACCACCATACGATAATCTTAGAACCTATAATGGTAAGATTAAAGATGAGGTTGTTTATGAAGATGGTTTTAGTTTTCCATTTGTTGAGATGGCTAAAGAACTATATAGAGTCACTAAAAAAGGCGGTGTCGTTGTTTGGGTTGTTAATGATCAGGTAAAGAATGGTGGTGAAACAGGGAGTTCTTTTAGACAAGCCCTTAAATTTATGGAGATTGGTTTTACCTTGTATGATACCATGATATACCATAAGAATGGTGCACCATTCCCGGAAACGGGTAGATATTCACAAGTATTTGAATACATGTTTGTTTTATCAAAAGGAAAACCTAAGACAGTTAATTTATTAAAAGACAAACCTAACAGATGGGCAGGACATAGTAACTTTGGTGATCCATCTAAGAGAGAAAAAGATGGTAATCTAAAAAAAGTAGATAAGTTCGTTGTATCTGAGTTTGGTACAAGATATAATGTTTGGTACATAAATAACGGTAAAGGGTTTTCAAGTAAGGATGATTTGGCATTTCAACATCCAGCTATTTTTCCTGAATCTTTAGCGGAGGATCATATCCTATCTTGGAGTAATGAAGGTGACTTAGTTTTGGATCCTATGTGTGGTAGTGGTACTACTTTAAAAATGGCTAAACTTAATAATAGAAATTACGTAGGTATAGATTTAAACGAAGAGTATGTTGATTTATCCAAAAGAAGAGTCGACAACCTAACTCCGTATACTCAAGAAGAACCAAACCCAAAAGTTAAGTTCATACTCTCTAAAGAAGATGCTCTATTGAAAAGAAAAAATAATAAAACACTTAAATAAAATATTTATTAGTTGAATATGTTTGGTGTTAGTGAAAAAATTTATAACTTTGTAGTATATATTAAAAACAAATTGATGCGTAAAAGACAACCAAAACAAGATCCCTCTTATATGTTATTTATTTTTGGAGATTTTGACGAACAAGAAAACCTGGCAACAAATTTGTCGTCTCAGTTATTAACCGTAGTTTCTTCACCGTTTTTAAAATTTACTTATGGTGAATACGGTGTGGTTTTTCATTTTAGAAGTAAAGAATTGTTTTCTGACCTTAAAGAGTATATCGATATGGCTATGTCAGAAATTACAGAACAATACTTTTTAATGGAGGTAACTAAGAACGTTGACATAAAAATGCCAAGAAAACTAAAGAAAGATTTTTTGAATATTGACGGAGAAAAAAAGAAAGAAAACAAAACAGGAGAAATTAATGTAGAAAGTAAATTAAAAGAAAGAAGAGAAGAATTAAAAAATTTTACGTTTGAGTTTCTTCTACCGGCAGATTTTAATCAGATGGTTATAAAAACTGAACCTGATTACTTACCAACGGTAGACGAGATTTTGGACAAAATATCAGAGAAAGGAATAAATTCATTAACAGAGAAAGAAAAAGAGATTTTAGACAATTATGGAAAGAGAAAAGATGGAGGACATTAAGTCGTCAAACCCTTTGAATCAAGACGAGATTCAAATTTACCTAAAAGAAATTAGAAAGTATAAAGTGATGACTCCCGAAAGAGAGAAAACATTATCACAACGTATTACATCTAATGATTGTAGTGAAACTGAAAAAGAAAAAATCTATAAAGAATTACTTGAGGGTAATCTAAGATTTGTTATTACAGTTGCTAAACAATACCAAAATCAAGGAATAGATTTGGCTGATTTAATTGCTGAAGGTAACTTTGGATTAATGAAAGCCATTAAAAACTTTGATTGGACTAAAAATAATAGATTTATATCATATGCTGTTTGGTGGATTAAACAATCTATTTTACAATCTCTTAATGAAAATTCAAGAACTATTAGACTTCCGGTTAATGTTGTACAAGATATGTATAAAGAGAAAAAAGAAAACGAGAAGACTAATAAAGAATTGTCCGATAAATTCGCAACATTACCTAAAATCATTGATTTAGATATGCATATCAATGAAGACGGGGACACTCTTATCGATGTTATTAAAAATGATAATGTTGAATCTCCTGATGAAGTTTTTTCTACTAAAGATGCCTTAAAAGAAAAAATGATGAATATAATGTCCATATTGGATGAAAGAGAAAGATTCATTGTTGAAGACTATTATGGTATTTCAGGGACACCAAGAACTCTTGAGGATATTGGATCTGACTTTGGTTTAACAAAAGAACGTGTTAGACAGATTAAAGAAAAGGCACTACGTAAATTAAGAAATGAATGTGCCGATTTATTTGAATATTTATGATAAAATATTTGGATTATTAAAAAAATCACCATATATTTGTATCACAAACGTTGACAGTTAACTAAATGTTTGTCGGGAAACTTACTCCTGGGGTCGTAAGTCGTCGTGACACCGCGGTTAGTGTGTCGGGTTTAAATTCCTCGAATCGGACCGAAAAAATTTAAAAGGGTGGGATTTTCTCACCCTTTTTGTATTTATATTATATGAAATTACTTTTTTCTTTAAAAAATATAATTGTCAATGAAACCAATCAAAGAAGACAAGGAGGTACAGTTCTTTATTCTAAAATAATAGATAATAAATTAATACAATTAAAATCAACTTACCATCAAAGAAAAGAAAGATTTGGTGCCGATTCTTATGACGAAATTGTGGATAAGTATTATGAATACTTAGAAACAAGAAGATCTAAATTTCAAGTTGAACCTAGATTAGCGGTACCAGATTCAATGATAGAAAATTTATTTTCAAAAAACTTAGAAAAAATTTATAATTCATTTAAAGAAGAGTCACCAAGCAATAACCAAATTATTTTTGTTCATAGAAGAAAAAATAATGAAGACAAGAAAAAATTTAACTACATGGAAGTATTACTAAAAAAAGATGGAAATTTTTTTAACATAATTACTTCTGCTTTTTCTGATGACGGTGAGTTTTTAAAAACAAAAGATGAAGAAAAGAAGACGGATAGAGTGACTGTCGAACAAATATTAAAAAATTCTTATAAAATAGTTTATATTTAAAAAAGGGTTGAACCGAGATTACCCATACAACTCGGCGGAATGAGACACGAGGCTCTCAGGGTGAAATTCCTCAATTTTATCTATATGGTAAGATGAAACTATTCCCTTCATTGGTACCAGTGAAGGGTTTTTTATTTATCTTTAATATTTATTTACTATAATATTATATTATGAAAGAAAAATTTTTACCTTGGTTTTTATTGTTTTGTGCGTTGGGCTTATCAGGAACTGCGGCATATTATAGTGTTGTTGGTTTATCCATTGTCTTTGTTGGTGTTGCTTTACCTGTAATTATTATGGGTTCTTTTTTAGAGGTATCTAAGATTGCCATTGCAACATATCTACATGACAAATGGAAAGAAACTTACGGTGTTTTAAAAATATATTTAACAATAGCATTAGTCACTTTATCACTAATAACATCTTTAGGTATTTACGGATTATTAAGTACGGGATTTCAAGGAAATATTGCAAAACTTGAAATTAACGAAAAACAGGTAAAGAATGTTGAGGTTAAAAAGAAAAGGTTTGAAGAAGTTAAAGACGAATTAACCAAAGAAAAAAACACATTAGATGGTGACATTACAAAATTAAGAGATGGACTGTCAAACAACACAACCACACAATCGGTTGATAGAAAAACAGGACAGGTGGTTACAAGAGCAAATAACGCCAATAGAAAATCTTTTGAAACACAGTTATCACAAGCACAAATTAGAAGAGATACCATAGCAAAAAGAATTGATAATATGAATGATAGTATTACAAAACTTGATGTGGAAATTTTAAATATGGAATCAGAAGAAATATCAGGAAGTGAATTAGGAGCATTAAAATACGTTAGCGAATTACTTGATTGGGATATAAAAAGGACGGCTAATTTATTTATACTGATTTTAATATTTGTTTTTGATCCATTGGCAATAACTCTTGTTATTGCGACAAATCAAGCATTTAAAGGAAAAAGAAAAGACGAGGACACCCCCCAAGATCCCACTAACCACCCACCAAGTACCCCACAAGTTGATTATACCGATCAAGTACCGACTAACCACCAACCAAGTACCGATCAAGTCGAAGAAGATTATAAATTAAACCCTACTAAAGAGTGGTTAGAAAATTTAGAAAAAGTCTTAGAAGAAAACTACAAAACATCTGAAAATATAAGTGATGAACCGATAAACCCAACTGAAGAGGAATTAATTAAATTAGAGAATTTATTATTTGAAAAAGAAAATAAAGAAGTAGTAGAAGAAGAAAAAAAAGAAGAAATTTTAGTAGAGAATTTACCATCACAAGAACCTAAATCTAAAAAATTAACATACCTTAATAGAGACGGTTATGGGAAATCTTTACGAATTAACAGAATTTAAAGAAATAGGAGTCAACGAAAATAAAAAACAAATTATTTTGGCGGACACCGGAAGGGATTATAAAAACTATATAAATTCTTTAAGATATAGATATAATAAAAAAAACCCCTATTTACCAAATTATGTAATATCTAAAAATGGGGACACGTATGAAGTAATGAAACCTGAAAAATATTCAGATTTTATGAAAGACGTAGATATTGACAAAAACTCAATAATTATAAGTATAGAAAATAATGGGTGGCTAAAAAAAAATCCATTAGATGAAACGTATGTTAATTGGATTGGAGATATTTATAAAAAAGAGGTGTACGAGAAAAAATGGAGAGATCATTTTTTTTGGGACATATATACCAAAAAACAAATGAATAGTCTTACTATTTTGGTTAATGAACTTTGTGAAAAATTCAAAATACCAAAAGAGTGTATAGGACATAATGTTAGATTCGATGGGGTTGAACATTTTAAAGGTATAGTGTCTAGAAGTAATTTTGATTTCACATATAAGGACGTAAATCCTTCTTTTAATTTTAAACATTTTAAACAACAATTAGAAAATGATAAATGAATATGACGAAATAAAGGCATTACTTAAAAAAACTAGAATGCTTATGGAGCAACCTGAAGCAACTAATTTAGGAAAAAGTATTGAAAACAATATTGAAGATGACGAAATGGAAATGTCATCTAATTCTGATACAAATCAAGTTAAAAGAGATAAAAGTAAAACTTATAGAATATCCGGAGGATTGTTATCTTTACATGGTAAAGAAAAACGTGATTTAGAATTGACAACTGAAGAAAAAACAGCATTTCAAGAAACTATGGACGAATTTGTTGAAGATGTTTCAGACTTATCAGATTTTGGGGTTTTAAACATGTATCAAAATGAGGTTCAGTGGAGTGGTAAAGTAATTGACTTTGATTTGGAGTTCTTCTTCTCAATAGGAGAAAATAATGGAGTCTACATTAATGGAGATATGATTAAATTGGACGAAAAATTAACTGAACTAATTACTAAGTTAACAGGGTTCTATGAAAAATTTAAATCAAAATGGGCTAAAGTCCTTTCAAGTAGGAAAAAGACAATACAAAAACCTGAATAATTATGGAAACTATAAAAAAATATTATAAATATGTTTTAGGTGGTGTCTTATTTATTACAATTCTTTATTTAGTTGTTTATTTAGCAACACCGAAACCTGAAATGTCAGAACTTGATAAATATAAATTAGAACAATTAAATAAGGAAATCCATACATTAATTGAAAGTCAAAAAAAATTAGACTCACAAATTGAGACATATAAAATAGAATTAAGTAAAATAGATTCAACTATTGCTAAAGTTAAGAATCAAAAAATTACCATAAAAGAATACTATAAAGAAAAAGGTGAAGAAATCGATAAAATGACGAAATCACAAATAGATAGTTTACTACATAAAAGATACAATTATTAAAAATGAAAAAATTATTTTTTATTATCACATTATTAATTTCTTTTACTTCATTTTCACAAAAAACAGTAAAAGATACCAATGAAATCTGTATGCCGTATACAGTTGCTAAAAAAATTGCATTGGATTTAAATAGGTTAGATTCTATTACAAAAGTTTCAAAATTAACAGACATAGAATTAATCGAAACAAGGAAGAAAGTTGATTTAAAAGACTCAATAATTACAACTTTTGAACAAAAAGAAACTAATTACAAACTACAAATAGAAAAAGAAAACGAAAAATTTAAAATTGTTGATGATCAAAATAAAGATT
>Ga0007787_10000057_pt1 | contig 30094 bp, 30 predicted proteins | sample LauGreFa1BDMLBSN_2_FD_59500 | JGI IMG/M metagenome (GOLD analysis project Ga0007787, IMG submission 59500) | Freshwater lake microbial communities from Lake Michigan, USA - Fa13.BD.MLB.SN | ecosystem: Environmental > Aquatic > Freshwater > Lake | place: Lake Michigan, USA | collected 2013-09-23 | reverse complement strand
CTTGTAGCTGTTCACCTAGCAACGCCTAATGGCGTTGTACGCTTGGACTAAAATGAATGTCTCGACCCTTGATATCCAAGGGTTACTGTATTTCGAGCCAACTCGCTTTGAGGACGGCCGGGGATTTCTATATGAACGCTACAACCCGTCAACTCTTAGTAAATTAGGAGTCCAATTCATCCAGCAGAACGTCTCAGTCTCAAATCAAGGCGTTATCAGGGGTATGCATTGGCAATATCCGCCCCAGGCACAGGGCAAACTTGTCACTTGCCTTAATGGAGAAATTTACGATGTAGCTCTGGATATTCGCTTAAGCAGTCCAACTTTCGGAAAGCATACGGCTGTAAAGTTATCGGGCAAACAAGGTAATTCATTATGGATTCCAAAAGGTTTCGCTCATGGCTTCCAAGCTTTAACAAGCAATGTGGTTGTAACATACTCAGTAGACGCTGCGTTTGCCCCAGATTACGCCAGCGAACTTGATCCCCTCGATAAAGAACTTGGAATTAAATGGCCAATTACATCCTCAATTCTGAGTGAAAAGGATAGAAATGCAGCGCCACTCAGCTCGCTTAATCACTCAAAACTTTTTAGCTAGCAACTCATGAACTATCTGGTCACGGGCGGTGCTGGCTTTATCGGAAGCCATTTGGTGGAGTTATTACTTAAAATCGACTCAAGGGTGCTGGTTCTAGATAAATTGACTTATGCAAGCGCCCAGTGGATTCCACCAGAGGACAATCCCAATTTTAAGTTCATTAAATTAGATATTACAGATCGAAGTACGCTCCTAGAAAATACCCAAAGTATCAAATCATTTCTAGGCGAAGAATTCTCAATTTTTCATCTAGCAGCAGAATCCCATGTAGATCGATCCATTAACTCTGCCGACGAATTTATAAATACTAATGTATTAGGAACGCAGATAATGCTCGATTTCGCAAAGAAATTTAAAACTACACGGTTTTTGCACATCAGTACCGATGAAGTTTATGGCTCTCTCGAAACAGGAGAGGCAACAGAATCATCTCCTCTCGACCCCTCGTCAGCCTACTCAGCTTCTAAGGCAGCAAGTGACTTAGTGGCGCTTGCTCACCATAAGACTTTTGGCACTGACGTTATTGTCACTCGTTGTGTTAATAATTACGGTCCGAGACAAAGTCTAGAAAAATTCATACCGAGAGTGATTTCAAGGGCCCTAAAAGGCCTACCGATTCCCATCTATGGAACGGGAGTAAATATCCGCGAGTGGATATTTGTGGAAGACCACTGCAAGATTCTAGTAATGCTGATGGGTGACGGTAGAAGTGGTCAGATTTATAACATAGGAAGCGGTGAAAGAAGATCCAACCTCGAGATTGCTAAACTACTATTGGATGCTTTGCACGTACCGTCCAAAATTGATCATGTGAACGACCGCCTCGGGCATGACTTTAGATATGCGCTTAACTCATCCCTAATAAGTAGGTACTTAGTAAAACATCCACTTGTTTCTTTAGAGCAAGGTTTAAAACACACAATTGCGTACTATGAAGAGTACGGTAAATCTGAAGAGTTCGAGAGAGAGTTCACACTAATGGAGAGTTCATATGCCAGCTAAAGGCATAATCCTGGCAGGAGGACACGGAACTCGCCTATTTCCCCTTACTGCTGTTACAAGCAAACAACTCTTACCGGTTTATGACAAGCCCATGATTTACTACCCTTTAGCAAATCTCATGAGCGCCGGAATTAGAGAGATACTTGTGATCACCTCGCCGGAATCAAGAAATCAGTTTGAAGTTCTTCTTGGCAACGGTTCACAATGGGGAATTCAAATAAGTTTTTGCACTCAAGAGAAGCCAGAAGGAATACCTCAAGCCTTTTTACTTGCTGAGAAATTCTTAAATGGTTCAAAGAGTGTTCTCATGCTTGGAGACAACGTTCTGGTTGGTTCAGGACTAGGCAGAAAACTTAGACTTATCGCCAATGATCCTGGTTGCCATATTTTTGCCTATGAGGTTGAAGACCCTACTAAATATGGCAACATCAGATTTCGCAAAGATGGATCCGTAAGAGATGTCGTAGAGAAACCAAAAAAGCCTTTTAGTAGGTTTGCAGTTCCAGGACTCTATTTCTTTGATGAGACTGCTCCTGATCAAGCAAAGGTTCTAAAGAAATCTAAGCGAGGCGAGTTAGAAGTAACCGACTTAATCAACAATTATGCGAAAAAAGACTCCCTTAAGGTAAGCCAGCTCTCACGCGGCACAGTGTGGATTGATACTGGCAATGCAAGAGACCTTGCGCTCGCTGCCGAATACATAAGAGTCCTGCAGCAAAGACAAGGAACCTATATTGCGTGTTTAGAGGAAATCGCCCTTCGGGCGGGTTGGATTGACGAAAAAACACTGCAAGAATTTCAGCCAAGAATTAAGTCAGAATACGCAAACTACGTTCGAAGTTTAAGAAAACAAGATGTAGTAAGAGAAGTCGAAGCATTATGACGCCTGGCAAGCTTTGTGTTATTGGTGGTAATAGCTTCATCGGAAAGAACTTGGAGGCGGATATCAAATTAACTAGGTCTGATTGTGATCTTCTAGATTTTGAATCCACCAAACAAGCTCTAAAGAAAGCCAAACCAGAATCCATTATTAATTGTGCGGCGAAGCATGGATCTGTAAAGGAAATGTCACATAATCAAGTGGAATATTTAGAAGAAAACCTCAAGATTAATATGAATGTTCTCAAGGCAGCACATGAGCTCGACATCAACAATGTTCTTCTTCTAGGCTCAATTTCAAGTTTTCCATTCGACAAGAAAGAGATAATTACAGAGAAAGACTTCTATTTGGGTCCAGTAAATGAAGTGAATTTTGGCTATAACTCAGCAAAGAGATTCATTGTAGAGATGGCAAAAACTTATCAAACGGATCACGACAGAAATTTTAAAGTTGCACATCTCGGAAATATTTACGGCCCGTATATGAAATTTAGTGAACATGCCACATTAGTAGGCAATTTGATTTACAGGATTTACAAAGCACATACCGCTGGTTCCGCTCTAGAGCTTTATGGCCACGGCACTGATATCAGATCACTAACGTATATCAGTGATTTGCGGGAGATTTTGCCTTGGTTTTTGAAGAATCATTCACTCAAAAGTCACCTAATTGTCAGTTCTGGATTTGAAGTTAGTATCAAGGAATTGGCATCACTAATAGCCCAAATTATGGACTTCCGGGGAGAAGTCATATTCTCAGGAGATGGAAATCTTGGTCAAAGAAAAGTTGCATCAAGTGAAGTCCTGAGGTTTCTTCTACCAAACTTTAGATTCACCCCATTGAGAGAGGGATTAGTTTCGACTGTAGAATGGTTTCAACAAGAACAAGGCCGCCCTAGCTCAGTTGGTAGAGCGCCGCTCTCGTAAAGCGGAGGTCGCGGGTTCGATTCCCGCGGGCGGCTCAATGTGAGTCTATAGAGTAGAGTTTTCTTTCGAATTGACTGGAGGCAAATACATGCTTGATTATTATAATTCTAATCAAATCATACCTGTTCATCAATCACTTCCTGATACAAACTTTGAATTGTTTGCATATCAACGTAAGAAACTATATGAAAACTTGGGCATCCCCTTGACACTTCTAGAAAATAGAAACATTCTAGAAATCGGACCAGGCGTAGGGGATAATGCAAGAGTTTTATCAGCTTGCCGTCCAGCATCTCTGCATTTAGTTGATGGCAACAACGAGTCTTTAAAGAGTCTGCATGAGAAAATAGAAAAAGAGCAGCTTTCAAAACATAACACAAAGATATTTAGTACAAGTGCTGAGGAATTTTCTTTACCAGATGAGATTGGATGTTCCTCTTCGGGGGGGGGGGTATGATCTAGTTGTTTGTGAAGGTGTCATTAACGGTAATGAAAATCCAGATAATTTTCTCAGGATCATTTCAAAGTTTGTCAAAAAAGAAGGTCTACTGGTCATTACAACCGTTTCTCCACTTGGAATTGTGGACCAAGCACTTAGAAGACTATACAAGGTTCATGCAAAAAAACTATTTCCAGAATACCAAGATCAAGTCAACTATCTTGCTCGTGTATTCAGCTCACATCTAGAGAAATTACCCACATCGAAGAAAATTGAAGACTGGGTTCAAGATGCAATCCTACATCCTCTAAGCGATGACTATATATTTTCTTCAAAGGACGCCGCTCTAACTCTATTGGATGATTTTGCAGTTATCGGTTCATCCCCAAGGCTATTGATTGATTTCCGTTGGCACAAAGGATTGACTCTTGAATCTAAAGAAAGTTTAAATTTTATATCTCAATTCGAAAAATATGAGCCAATTCTGGTTGACCAGCGACTAGATAATGACAATTTCAATACCGACAAAGTTAATGAAGAAACTCGAAAGAACTTAGATTCTGTTTCACGACAAATTTGGAAACTTTCATGTTTGATTTGGCAACAAGATTCTTTTGGCTTACTTTTTGAGCTTAAGGAACACCTTGAATTATTCAAGGGATTGATTAACAATTACTCGAATACAACAACTGTAGCGATAGATGAAATTGTCAAGAATTTCCAACCAGAGTCTAACTTGGCACCATCAGAAATGCCTTCTTTTGCAAAATGGTGGGGCAGAGGATTGAATTATGTTTCTTTTGTGCGAAACAGTTGAAGTAATTAGATATTACTTCTGACATAATTTCAATTTTTATGTCATTTTTGAAACAAAAATGAGAATGTAAGTGCATAATCACTTCAAGTCGCAAAATTGCCAATAATTCTATTTTGATTTCAAATTTGTATATCAAGGGTTGTTCATACCTTTACTATGAAACTTGCAATGAATGACATCGACAATGGAAAGGTCAATACTAAGGAAAGTGATACTAATGGTAATGTCAACAAATGAATACTTTGCATTGGTAGTAGGAGAAACATTCGGGATAAGGGCGATAAAAGTACCAGCTAGCAATTAGAAGACTCAAGACTAACAAGCGTTGTTAGCCCATGATTGATAATGAATTTGAGAACAATTAAATCGAAGGGTGTGAACTGAATCAATTTAGGTGGGTCCTAAAGCAGATCTCCGATTCACTAAGTGTGTAGGTTTTACTTGAGCGTAGAAAAGGAGTTGCAAATTCGTTCGAAAATGTACCTTGGAGAATATGAGATTAGTTAGAAAATATTCACTATTACGTCTACACTTAGTGCATGCAGGACTTCAAGCGTATTTTGAGTCTACACCATGAAGTAATGGCTCTTCGAAATAAACAATTTCAAATCCATGAACAAATTTATCAAATAGGAACAAGAATTCCGATTCATTTTGCTTTTGGCCACGAAGCTATCGCAGTTGCCCTTGCATCGAATCTTCCAAGCAAGGACAAATTACTTTTGCCGCATCGAAATATCCATTATCACTTAGCCTTGGGAGCAACTGTCGAAGACTTACTTGCAGAATATCAGATTAAGACTAGTTCGATTTCGGGTCGATACTTGGGTTCAATGAATCTCGATTTTCCTAACAGAGGAGCAATATATACATCGAATATCCTTGGAAACAATCTTTCGGTTGCGACTGGCATAGCATTAGGAATGAAAGTAAAGGAATTGAAATCGGCAATTTGGTGCGTCACAGGAGATGGCGCAATAGAAGAGGGCTCATTTTTTGAGAGTTTGTTGCTAAGTAGTTCAAAAAAGCTTGGCGTCATATATGTTGTTGAAAACAATGGTTGGTCCTTAGCCAGTACAATCGAAGATCGGCGAATCAAAATGAACTTGAGCTTGCTCGCGCAAAGTTTGGGAGTTCGATATCAAAAACTTTCTGGCAATAATGTACATGAATACGCAGATACATTGTATGAAATCAGAGAAACCAATTTAACGACAAGAGATACCTTCATAGTTGAAGTGGAATTGACAACTCTTGGTGGCTACTTTACAACAGAAGGCGATCATAAACGCTATATAAATTATCATGCTGGAAAGGCTCAAAAAGATGCAATATCTGAAAGTGTCATTCAATCTGATTCGAATGACCCAGTATTCATTTCAGAGAAAGTCCATGATGAAGTTAAGACAGAATTGAATATCAAATGAACAGTAACTTTACTTTTTCAAGTTATATAAACTTGAAGCTCATTGAATACGTGGAGACTCTTGAACATGGGGTGTTCTTTGGACAAAATGTAATTACTGGTTCACGAATCTCAGGTCTAGGTGCGCATATGGATTCTCTTGGAAATATTTCAAGTTTCAATACTCAAAATTCAGAAAATACGTTATTTGGCATGGGATTTGGTCTCTCAATCGCAGGAGTACCATCGATTTACCTGATGAAACAACACGACTTTGCCCTGTTGGCGATTGATCATATGGTTAACACAGCGAGGCTGTTGAAGAATCATTCGAATCTGGCGACGTTTCTAGTCTTAATGGTAGTAGTGGATAGTGGATACGAAGGTCCCCAATCAAATCTCAATAATTTGGATGACCTTTATTCCATCTCACAGGCAAAAATCTCACTTTTGAACAACAAGAATGCAATTGATTACGCATTCAAGAGCAAAAGAAAAGCATTCGAAATATTCGCGATTTCACAAAAATCATTAAAATGTGCACTTTGCATAGAGGAGTCCTTAACCACAATGGACGGTTTCTCAGTAAGTGATGGTCTAGAGGCACCGGAAAACACTGAACCGGTCTTGGTAAATTGTGGTATCGTTAATGACGCATTTGAGTCATGTGTGAAGTACCTACGTCAATGTGGCGTAAAATTCCAAATAGCAAGGCAAATAGAGATGAACCTTGAAGAGAACAATCAATTAATGAAGAAATTAGCTAAGGTAAAAAGAAAATTCGTGATATTCGATTCTAGTAAGTCTATAAATAAAATATCAACTCATTTCTCCTTTACTCTTAAGGAAATGAATTCACAAGTTCTCTACTTAACAAGAGAAGATCATGCTAATTGGAGTCGCGTTGACCACGATCAATTCGAATTAGACAACAGAACTGTCTTGGATTTCCTCGTATCGCGGTAGAATTCAGACTATGAATTCCGATAAGTTGTATCATGAGCGACTCGTTGAAGTTATTCAGCAAAATGCAAACTCTATTGCTGATGGAATAAGGATATTATCAAATGAGATTTTTGAAGCAATTGAACGAGGAAACAATGTATGGATAATTGGCAATGGTGGGAGCGCAAGCACAGCTGAACACTTCGAAACCGACTTAGCATTCGTCCGACACAATAATCTCAGCAGTTATCCTACAGTTACTGCATTAACTGCGAATTCATCGTTGGTCACCGCAACGTCAAATGATATTTCATACGAGGATTTATTTGGAGTAATTGTCGCAAGAAGAGGAAAATCGGACGACATACTTATAGCGATTTCGGCATCAGGAAATTCCCCAAACATTCTAAATGCCATGCTTCAAGCCAAAAGTCAAAGACTCAGAACTTTTTCTTTGCTTGGTTTTGATGGAGGTCAAGCGTCAAAAATCAGCGATAATTCTATAGTTGTACTGACTCAATCTGGAGAATATGGAATTGTGGAAGATATACATCTTTCGATCTGCCATGCTGTCAGCATCGAACTTTTGAAGAGATTAACAAGATGAATACTTCTAGATTAACTCAAAGAGTCTTGGTTACTGGAAGTCAAGGTTATGTAGGCACCGAATTAATGAAAAGACTAATAGGTTTGAAAATAGAAGCGACAGGAATAGATATTGGTTATTTTCAAAATTCAAAAATCGATGACTCACCAGATATAACTTTTGCAAAAATTGACATACGAAATCATGACAGACTTGATTTGGGAAAGTTCGATAGCATAATTCATCTAGCTGCTCTTTCAAATGACCCACTTGGAGAAATAAATTCAGATCTAACTTATGCAATCAATAGAGACTCTGCCATCAAATTGGCTAAGAAGGCTAAGAGCCATGGTGTTAGTCGTTTCATTTTTGCATCAACGCAGAGCATTTACGGCTTTTCAAACTCTGAAACCGAACTAAGTGAAGACGCTCAAAAGAATCCTATTACGGCTTACGCGAAGTCAAAATGGCACGCAGAACAAGAGATACTGGGCTTGGCGTCTAACGATTTTACGACAGTTGCTGTTCGACCATCTACCATTTTTGGATGGGGTTCTAGAATTCGAAACGATATAATTTTTAACAATATGATTGCCTCTGGAATTAAGAAAAGCAAGATTGAGGTGCATACGGACGGAACTCCACACCGACCAGTCATACACATTTCCGATGTTGTGGATTTTCTTATTCTCCTCCTTCAGATACCTTCAAATGTTATTCAGGGCCAGGCTTATAACTTGGGTCGCATCGGGGGAAATTTTACTGTTTTGGAAGTTGCTGAGGCGGCGAGCAAATGCCTTGGAGGGATCCCAATATTGCTAAGAACAGAAGATTTGGGGGATCAACGGAGTTATAGAGTAAGCTTTGTTAAAGCAAAACGGGATTTAGGCTACTCGGGAAATAAGTCTCTTCAATACGGAGGCGACGAAATAGTAGCTAATGTTAAGAATTTGTCAAAAGAGAAAAGAGAAAAATACTTCTCGGAGACGACAAGGCTGGATGTTCTAAAAAGACTAATCGCATCTGGAAGTCTCAACTCAGATTTGAGTTGGACATGAATTATGTCCAGATAACAAAATGTCGGACTTGTTTTTCCGATCATCTCTTCGAGATCCTGGATTTAGGTTTTCAGCCATTAGCGAATGCACTTAAAGATAATTCTAGCGATAAAGGTGAAAAAAAATATCCTTTAAGGTTGGTTCAATGTGGCGACTGTAGCTTGGTACAAATTGATGTAAACGTTAAACCTGAATTGATGTTTTCAAACTACAATTGGGTTACAGGAACCTCACAAAGTAGTATGGAACACTGTGAGAATTTTGCAAGAAGGACGCTACAGATTTTTGAATACTTCCCTAAATCAGTTTTAGAAGTAGGAAGCAATGATGGGACCTTACTTAAAGCTTTTCTTCATAAAAAGGTTAAGTTACTTGTGGGAGTGGATCCAGCAGAGAATCTTGCGCGCGAATACGGGACAGGAATCTTTGCAGAAAATGCGTACTTTGATTCAATTAACGCCGGTAAAATTCAAGATAAGTACGGTAAGTTTGACGTAATCATTGCAAGGAACGTGTTCTCCCATGTACCCGATTTTAGTGACGTCATTTCTGGTGTTTCAAAATTAACTGATTCTGACTCAATATTCTTGATGGAATTCCACTGGGCACATGACATACTATTAAATTTGCACTACGACTCGATTTATCATGAACACACATACTACCATTCGATTTCGAGCGTAAGCAGTGTATTGAAGAATTATGATTTAGAAATATTTGATGCATTCAGATCTCCGATCAGTGGAGGATCGGTAGTGGTTGCGGCCAGTAGGAATCCCAAACCTGTTACTCCTGAGTTAATGAGGATGCGGGAATTCGAGTCCATCTCAAGAATCAGTGACTATCAATCTTGGGAAGAATTTGGCAAAAAAGCTCAAGGAAATTTAGAGCAAATAGCTTCTGTAATTGATTCTTATTCAGGAAAGAGAATCTGTGCCTTCGGCGCTTCGGCGCGAAGCTCAACCATTTTAAATGCAATCGGCGGCCATGCGTCGAAGATTCTATCTGTTGCTGAGAATAATCCGCGTAAATGGGGTAAGTTTTCACCGGGTATTGGACTCCCAATAGAATCCGTCGAAAATATGTTATCAAGGAAACCTGATTTGATTATTCTGTTTCCTTTTAACTTTAAGGACGAAATAATTGATCAACTCTTAAGATTAGGTTGGTCTGGTTCTTTACTTTTGCCGATTCCTCACCCACCTCAATTGATTGAAGTTTGATGTGATGAAACCACTACTCCTTGGAAATTCTTCTCATGCGGACTCTCGGGGTAAATTCATTAGGATTTTTGATAAGGAATCTATCAAATTTCTACAATTTGAATTAAAGCAAGTCAATTTATCGCAAAACCCCAACCAGCGAACTTTGAGGGGAATGCATTATCAGGTAGGTGGACCACCAGAGCATAAGTTTATTTCAGTGATAAATGGCGCAATTTACGTAGTTGTAAGTAATGCTCACATAGTCACTAAGAAATCAGAAATTGAAAATCACTATTTCGAATTATCTAAAGATTCCCTTAAGACTCTTTTTGTACCGAGTGGACTAGCAACTGGCTGGATTTCTTTATCTGAGAATACAATCATTTCTTACCTAATGACTTCTAGATTCCAAGAATGCAAATATTCGGGATTCTGCTATAACGACCCTTTTGCAAATATTGTTTGGCCATCAAGCCCTGAGGTCGTTTCCGAAAAAGATTGTAATTGGCCATCGCTGAGATGAGAATTCTCCTTACGGGGGCAACAGGATTTGTCGGCTCTTCTATATTGAATTACTTGATAAAAGATGAAAGTCTAGAATTGGAAACCATAAGCAAAAGAAATCCAATTAATCAATTATGGCAATATGCAACGAAGCATCAAATCTGCGATTTCGAAAGTGATGGTCTTCGGAAGCTATTTCATCAAAGAAACTATGATTTCCTCGTCCACGCAGCCTGGCAGGGATTACCAAATCGAAGCCCTGAAAATAACTTTAGAAATACACAATTTTCTGAAAGGTTATTCAAAGAATTTGTAAGAGCAGGAGGCAAGGCAATCGTTGGGCTTGGTTCATGCTTAGAGTACGGCGAGACAAATGGTCCCGTTTCTGAAAATGATCTAGGCAAAAACCTTAGCAATTTTGGTATTGTGAAAAGATCTTTATTAAGACAATTAATGGGCCTCGGAATTCCCTTTCTATGGGTACGACCTTTTTATCTGTATGGATTAAATCAACACCCGGATTCACTTTTGAAAATTGCATTGAAATATCTTTCATATGATGAGTTCACCTGGATGCGAGAGCCATTTGCCGCCCATGACTTCACTTCTGTTGAAGATTTGGGCCGATTGATATACGAAGCGATCAAAAGACAACTTTGGTTAGAGGAATTGAATGTCGGCACATCTGTCCTCACGCAAAATATTCAATTTGTAAACCTAGTAAGAAAGTTAAAAAAAGAGAGAGAGTATGAATTTTCACAATATGAATTTCAGGGAATGTCGGCGGATTTAACAAAATTGAAAGAATCCTTTCCCGAATTTTCATTTAAGAAACTTATCGACGGCCTAGAGGTAATCAATACAGAAACAGATACGGCTAGAAATTGAGGACTGCACTGATTTTAACAGGTGGTTCTGGAACAAGATTGGAACCCATTACGACAACCTTAAATAAAGGATTAGTTCCGGTTGATGGTCAACCAGCTATAGAGAGAATTATCCTTCAGCTCGAGCGTGCAGGAATCGACAGAATTATTGTTTTAGCAGGACAGCTCTCATGGCAGGTTGAGTTATTCATCAATAGCAGATTCGTAAGCTCAATTTCTCAAATCATGATTTTAACCACGCCTCCCGAATACTCGCCAGCAGAAAGATTGCTTCAAGCATCACAAAGTTGGATTAATTCTTCTCAAATAGTTCTCATCTATTGTGACAATCTTTTTGAAGATTCTCTTATTTCAAAGCACCTGAATGAATTTTCGGATCAAAAAGTTTTGGTGCAAAAACGAGAAACAGGCAATATTGATATTCTAGACTCAGGAGAAGTAGCATACTCAATAAAGAGAGAAGAAAAATTCAAATATGTAGAGTTGGGTTATTGGATGCTGAGACCATCAACATTCTTCACTTTCCTGATTGAAGAAAGAAACTTACCCAAGGCACTAGAAAAACTGACCCGTTTTGAAACAGTCTATCCGAAAATGGTACTGAGTTATCGAACACTATCTGACCTTGCAAGATATGCAGATGAAAGAACAAAAAAAAGAAGAACAGTCTTTCTGGATCGAGATGGAATACTTATCGAGAGCATTGGTAAAGGAGAGTACGTAAGAAGTGTGAACGAAGTTCGTTTTTTGGATGAAAATGTGAATTTCTTGTCAGAACTAGCGACAAAATATAATATTGATTACATTGTTGTAACAAATCAAGCAGGTATAGAACGAAAACGTGTCACAATAGAAGAAGTGAACGAAATAAATCGTTATATTGCCATAAAATTGCTTAACGAAGGTATTCCAATTTTAGCATTCTATATTTGTCCACATCATTGGAATTCGGATTGTGGATGCAGAAAGCCAAAGCCAGGCTTGCTGCATCTTGCTATCAGAGATTTTAAAATCAATCCTGCCCAAAGTTTAATTATTGGGGATCGAGAGAGCGATGTCGGCGCCGGAATTAACACTGGAATTCAGCCGTTCTTATTTGTCGAAAAAATAACCAGCGAGGAAAGGGAGAAGGCGTATAAAAGCGTAACTAATTTTCTTCAAGAACAAGAAATCGATTCAAATTAAGTGACATTCTGGAGTAATTATGTCTATCATTGCGCGTGACTTCGAGTGCGCTAGCTGTTGCCCCTTTGAGGATAAGTTTTGTAGGTGGAGGATCAGATATAGATAATTATTATCGAAATAGTGAAGGAAGGGTGGTATCGTGCGCGATCAATAAATATGTATTTGTTCATGCTAAATTACATGATGATTCCTTCGGTGAAAGATACCGAATTTCGTATTCCAAAGTGGAACATGTCCAAGAAATAGCTCAAATAGAAAATGAAATTGTTCGAAACTGTCTTGAATTTATGCAAATTGATTTGCCAGTCCAAATTTCTACATTGTCTGATTTGCCAGCAGGAACCGGTCTTGGATCCTCAAGTAGCTTTACGGTTGCTTTACTATTAGCTTTACACGAACTCAAAGGTGAAAAACCCACCAAGCATCAATTAGCCGAAGAGGCTTGTCATGTTGAAATTGAATTATTGAGACACCCAATTGGTAAGCAAGATCAGTATGCGTCCTCATTCGGAGGAATAAATTTCTTTCGTTTTCAAACTAACGGCAAAGTATCTGTAGAGCCAGTTTCAATTTCATCACATGAGCTTAATAATCTCTTAAGCCGATGTTGTTTATATTGGACAAGAACTGAACGCTCAGCAGCCAAGATACTGGGAGATCAAGCGGAGCGAGCAATGTCAAATCTTCCTCAAATGCAGAAAATGGTTAATCTAGCTGGTGAATTTCGTGACCACTTACAGGATGATGAGATTGACTGGGGTTCTCTAGCTGATTTAATTAATGAGTCTTGGGATCTAAAGCAAAGCTTTAGCCCCTTGATCTCTTCGAGTGAAATTGAAAACATGATTAGGGCAATCAAACAGCGAGATCGATACGGCTCTAAATTACTTGGTGCGGGTGGAGGAGGCTTTGTCCTAGCATTTAATGGTGGAGAGCTCAATTTAGAGACCAAGATTCCAAATGTGAAAGGTGGCTCAAGTTCATTTATTCCTGATGTTGACCACCTAGGCGCACGGATTATTTCCAAATTTTGATTACACTGATGGCATGTTGTCTCCAAGAGTTGTCATCACAGGTGGGAATGGCTTCGTCGGAAACCATCTTATCCGCATGCTTTTGGAGCAAGGATATAAGGTGACCTCAATTGATCGTGAACCGAATTACAATCCACTCAGTGGTGTTGAGTACTTGAGTCAAGATTTAGAATCTGTTTCAAACCAACAACTTCAACATATCTTAAAAGACTCCATAATTGTTCACTTAGCGGCAATTTCATCAAGTCCTCTTTGTGAAGAGAGGCCAAACTTAGCAATTGATGTAAATATAAAATTTATTCTGAAACTTATAGAGATTGCGAACATCTCTAATGCAACCATAATTTTTGCAAGCTCGGAATGGGTTTATCCCGACTCGACTGAACCTAGACAATTAGAAGAAAATTTCCCAATCGAGTTGACAACCGATACAAATATGTACGCTATGTCTAAAGTAGTGGGCGAATGGTTGCTAAAGAGATACTGTCAGAACCATTCAATTCTTCGATTTGGAATTGTTTATGGTGAAAGGCACACTCCTCAGAGTAGCGTTGAAAAAATAGTTCAGCTCGCCGTAAATAATGATGTCATTGAAATTGGTAATCTTCATACCGCACGTAGATTCATTCACGTGGAAGACATCTGCCGCGGTATTATTAAGTGTATTGAGGAAAAGAATTTGGCACTAAATAATGTATTTAATCTCGCGGGAGACAAACTAGTGAGGTTAGGCGACATCGTCGACCTATTGCAAGGTTACCTAGATAATCCTCTTTCTTTGAAAATAGGAGACACTAAATCTAGTATTAGAAATCCCACAGTGAGCAGTTTTTATTCTACGTTTAATTGGTTCCCTCAAATCCAGATTGCGCATGGCATAGAGAGATTAGTGAATTGGGAATTGGGAAAAAAGGAGACCAAGTCGCATGTTTGATTCAAATCAATTTTCTGAATGGCAAATTAAGCGATCTAGGCAAATAGATTCAAATTCCGAATATGAGCAGGCTTCTTTAAACTGGCTGAATTTAGCAGTTGAATCTGATTACCCATATTTGTTTTCGTGGCTTGGTGTACCTGCAATTCAGTTTCCCTCAGATCTTGTACTCATCCAAGAAGCGATATTTGAATCTAAAGCCAACAAGATTATAGAGGTTGGAATCGGAAGAGGAGGCACGACGATTTTTCTTGCTAGCCTTTTGAGCCTAATTTACAGAAGTGAGAACTCTTCAGTTGTAGGAATAGATATCAAAATTTCGAAACACACTGAGTCAGCAATCAAAAACTCGATTGTCAACGACAAAATTCATCTTATCGAAGGTGATTCAACAAATGCGGAAACAATCTTAAAATTAAGAAACTTTGTAAATGACGATGATAAAATTCTCGTGATTTTGGATTCCAATCACACTCACGAACATGTCTTTGCAGAGATGCAGATTTATGGAAATTTGGTGTCCCATAATTCTTATTTGATAGTAATGGATACAGCAATAGAGTATCTTGAACCAGAATTAACAAAGGGAAAGAAATGGTCTAGAACAAACAGTCCTCTCTCGGCAATTGTAGAATATCAACAGAAATTCCCGGGAATTTTTGTTGAAGACGACAATTTGAATTCTCGAAGCCTTCCTGGAGCGGCAAAAGGAGGATTTCTTAGAAAAGTTTAGTGGTGATACCCTACTTTCGTTGATTCCACCTAAAGTTAAAGATTCAAATAAATCATTTCAGACTTAATATGAAACTGTGTTATTTTGAGTTTGGCTAACCAAAGTGATTACTTATCCCATATCTGAGCCTGCAAAGCAACTCCATGAGCTTGGAGAAATTGTTACGCAGAGGTGTTGCCTTAGTTTTAAAAACAAATAATCCCTTTCACATTTGCATCAGTCACATATAATGAACTCGTAATTATTTCCACGTTTCTCAGCAACAAACATAGCGCTTTCGAATATATTTGGAATCACATTTTTATTAGAGACATCCCTAATTGTTGAGGGTAAAGTTCTGACTTTGTAATGAGATTTTAACTTTTCCTTCAGGCTATCTCTTAAATGAGAATTGCGGTCGTGAAGTTCGAGAATTAATTTGAAATTGTGGGAGTAAAGACTTGAAATCAAGGCATTATCGTCAAAAAGAGAGTATTCATCCCCCTCAATGTCACATATCAACAGATTAATGCTTCTTTTCGAGAGAGTTTGTGTTAATTCCGTAAAAATAATATGGATATCGTCTACAATCCTGACATCCGCCTCAACATTATTAAGTTTTGCATTCTCGTAGATCAAAGGGTAATTTCTTTTATCAGATTCAATCAGGAAGGCTTTTTTGCATTTTGTTTTTAAGAGACCGATAGCATAGTAACCATCAGCAGCGCCTATACTGATAAAGTTTTCAATTGAGTATTTTTCAATTTCTTTCAAAATCTGATATTCATAGCAACCCATTATCTTCAATGCGGTTTCGTGATCGTTTGACCAGAGGTTTGATCTAACGTAAGTTACTCCCGAAAATAAACCAGATGCTATTGTGTAGAGGTTGGGATAGTCAGTAGAGGTATTGGTAGCGATTATGTCTTGAGAATTAAGTGAATTGATCCTTTCAAGTAAAGTGTTTCTGAGCGAGGGTCTTTTGCCTATTAAAATAAAAAGTTCTCTTAGAAAATCTTTTACGAATCCGCCTTGCATGTAGCAATTATAGGCTTTTATCGTATGCTTGAGGGGTGCTAGCGGTAATTGGAATAAATCTTGGTCACGATAGTTCAGCTTCTCTTATAGGAGTGGAAGGGAACGTCATCTTCGCAATCGAGGAGGAGCGTTTAAATAGGTCGAAAGGGTACAGGGGTATTCCTGCAAGGGCCTTAGCTTCCATTGGGAAAGAAATTTTGATTCAAGATATGGATATAGAGAGGGTTGTTATTGGAACAACAAACCAGCCTAATCAAAGTTTTGCAGATGAATTACATACTCGATTAATTAACGATTTTCTCTCTGGAAAAGAGAATAGCAGTGAGCAATATTTTAGTAGAATTGGGCCAGGGAATCGTCTCAAAAGAAACAATTCATTGTCTCCAGAACTAGAAATTGAAGCATTAATTCGTGAAGTGTTGGCGCAAGGTGGAATAGACAATTCCTTTCTGCGAAGTGATTCATTTGAGTGGATCAAACACCACGATGCGCATTTAGGTTGTGGTATCAGCATGGCTAAAGTTGACGAGCCAACTCTATTGTTGAGCATGGATGGCGACGGAGATGGGGAATCAGGTGCCGTTGCATTGCTCCATGAAGGCGCCATTTCTCATCGAAAGACTATATCTGGATCTCTAGATAGTTTGGGACACTTGTATTCGTGTGTGACTCAAGTATATGGCTTCAAGGCTTCAAAGCATGAGGGTAAAATCACTGGCTTAGCTGCTTTTGGGAAATATTCTGAGGCTATAGAGATACTTTCAAGTGCAATCCAAATAGAATCGGGAAAGATATCACTTAGGACTCTCAAGAGAAATGCATTAGCAAAAATCGTAAGAAGGCTTAAAACCGTTGGAATTGCGCGAAACGTCTACACAGACATGATGGAAATTGTTTATGAAGCTGAGAGAGGAACTCACGCGTTTCCTGACTTAGCCTTTGCAATTCAATTTGTAATCGAAGATGCGATTAGAGAAATCACGGCATATTGGATGAATAAGTTCGGGTGCAAAAATCTTGTATTAACGGGCGGTGTCTTCTCAAATGTGAAGCTAAATCAAAAGTTGGCAGAACTTTCTTGTGTCAATGATATAAGGATTTTCCCAAACATGGGTGATGGTGGACTTTCTTGTGGTGGAGTTTGGAGCAGTATGTTGAAGAGAGGTATGCCAATAGAAGCTCCCTTTAACAATGTGTTTCTAGGGAACTATACGAAACAGGACGAAATCACTTATCCGAGGGGTATAGAGAAAATTGAACTAAGTGATAGAGATAAAGTCGATTATGCTTTGCAAACGATATTGAGTGGCGGTTACTGTGGGATTCATTTAGGGCGTATGGAGTTTGGTCCTCGCGCGTTAGGTCACAGAAGTATTGTCTTTGACCCTCGATATAGTGAACTAGGAAATGAATTGAATCGTCGATTAAAGAGAACAGAATTTATGCCATTTGCACCTGCGATACTTGATGCTTGTCTCGATGATTGGATGGAACCATTGCCATCCTGCACAAATGCTTTCGAATTCATGACTATTACTTGTAAAGTTAAGCAAGAACGACAATCTATGATCGAGGCAGTTGTTCATGAGGATGGAACAGCACGCCCACAGATTGTAACTCGTAAAAGCAACCAATTCTTGTTTGAATTACTTAATAGATTCAATGAATGTAGCGGAATTCCAATTCTTGTTAACACAAGCTTTAACATTCATGAGGAGCCCATAAATTACTCAATAGAAGATAGTCTCAAATCACTGCAAATGGGTATTGTGGATATCATCGTGATAGACACTGGAATCCTTAAAATAGGAAATCCCTAGTAGATTTTCATGCCAAAAAAGGTGAGTAACCTCAGAATGATTCCTCTAAAAGGTGATTTTCCTAATCTAGATGCCAAGTATGGCTTTTCAAGATTAGAAGCATTAATGGAATCATCCATCTGAATTTCCATATTTTCCAGCCAAGCATTTTTAGAAAGTATTTCTGTGCCTAAATAAAGGTCGTTATAGCACTCTGGGTGCAGATCCAATTTATCATTTGCAAAATAAGAGAAACCATTTAATGTCATGAGACTCGGTATTTGGTGTGGTGGACCCGATAAGGGATCTATTGGATAAATCTCAAGAAAAGCTATGTCAACAAAATTGCTTAAGTTGGCTTTAAAGGGAGTGAGCACATCTAATTCCATGCCTTGTATATCTGATAAAAGTAATGTTGGGCGAGGTAATGGATTCTTCTGTATAAATTCCTCGAAACAAACTGTCGGTACTTCTATTTTTCGATTTATTGGCGAACTTAACAAGCGATAGTCTAGAGTTGCGTCAGTTCGCCATCCTTCCCTAAAGTCAACTGACTGGGTGTGAAAGGAGCTGAAGAGCGTGCCATCTAGACGATTTTTTGGAACAAAAGTTGGCTCAAGAGGAGGTAAGTACAGAGTTGAGATGCCGCATCGATTACTCAAAGCAACGTTAATGTAGGAAAAATTATCGATCGAAGTGAGCTTTCTGTGATTCTGTACGAACACGAATGGATTTGCCTCTGCACCAACAATTCTTAGTTCAGGTAAATAGCGCAAGAGCAACCTTGCCCACACGCCACTTTGACACCCGAGATAATACATACCGCGTATCTGACTTTTTATGCAAATTTGAACGAGTAAGTTGATGAGTGCTTCGCCAGTAAGATTTTTAGGTGCAGCAGGAGAAAAATCGTCCATTTATCAGCATCTCCTCGTACTATAGTCGCATGGCAGACTGTAGCGGAAATGTAACTCTTGTGATGCCGACTTATGGTCGACCAGCCTTGGTTTTACGTCAGATCATGTATTTATCTAGATTCAACCTCCATTTAATCATCGCGGATGGAAGTAGGGATCCAATTTTCCAGGAGATTAATCAACGATTTGATAAATTGAAAATAACGTATATTCACGATGCGGGGGAATTTACTTATCCCAGACGTCTGTTTCGAGCGATTGAACTTTGTGAAACAGATTTTGTCCTTTTAATGGATGATTCTGATATCTACTTGCCTTCATCTATACAGAAGATCGCAGAAAGAATGCAGAGAAATCATGAACTAATGATGAGTGGACAAGTTTCAGTTTTGCACGACACAATTGTAGGCGCAAGAATCACTAATTGGGGTCATTGGTCTGATGACTTTTCTTTATTAGACGACAAACCCGAAGATCGAATAGATAAGTTGATTGGTAACGTAAGAACAGCAAACTTATTTTATTCGATTTTTAGGACGGAAATCCTCTTACGACTCTCAAAAGTAGCACAAAAGTTTTCTACAGCAGAAGACATCGGGCGAATACATAAGAATATTGAGTTAATCGTCACTATTTCTGCAGCAATTGCACAAAAGTATTTAAAGACCGATATTCCGTTTCAGCTACGTGTCGACACGCCTGAGTTAAGTTTTCAAAATCGTAGGACAGATCGGAAGGAAGAAGGCAATTATACGACGCAAGATTTTAATTTTCTTGAAAGATTCTTTCAAGAGTATTTAGATTCCTATACAGAAAGCAAGTATTTGGGTTCATCAATCAAAGATTACCTTTTTCCGGTAAGGGAATATTTGGAGCAAGATGTATCCAAAATAGATGGATTCAGGACCATTTCGATTGTCAATAAATTAAGGCAAATGGCCAAGAAATCACTTAGAAATTTCACTCAAATGTTGTCACCGAAGTTAATTGAAAGACTAACTTTAGGGGGGCGAATATTAGAAAGAAAAGATATCGGGGAAAAGGGCTTGTCCGTCGGTGACTACTTCAACGGATTTGGAGAGGTATCCCAATTTGAAATTTTTCATGAGTTGATTAATGCGGTTGGTTTGTGGATGACCTATCCACTAGGAATAGAAAAACAAGAATTTCTAAGATATTGGGAGGGGAATTTACAAAAAAACTAAAGGTATGTTCTTGAAATGCCGCCATCAACCAAGAGCATACTCCCTGAGTAAATATTCGAGTCTTCTTGTTCTACGATAAATGTAATTAGATTTGCGATATGTTTTGACGAGTCAAATCTTTTCGAAGGCAGTCTAGTAGTTCTAAAGCTTTCGAAATGTTTAGGGTCTGATTTTTCGACTCTCGACCAATATCCAGAACTGTCTAACAAGGCTCCGGGCATAACTCCGAACATGGTTACTCCAGACTCGGCACAAATACGTCCAACTGCTTTTGTATATGCATTTAAAGCCGACTTTGCTGCACCATATTGAGGAGGTCCATGGTTTTCTAATGCAGAAACTGAAGATATATTGCAAATTTTCCCAAACCTTCGATCGATCATACCTGCAAGGCATCTACGATTAACTTCAACTACGTAGCCAAAATTATGCCAAAAAACAGATTCATAGCTACCGTAGTCAGATAAGAAGTTACGTTCACCAAGGTTACCACCTAAACAATTAACAACTACATCAAATTGTTCAAAAGAGATAGATGACATGTGTACAAAACTTGTGAATTTTTCATAACTAGATATGTCAGCAAGAACAATTCGTAATCTTTTGTCTTGATTTTCCCACTTTTTTTCAATAGAACCTACCGATCTCGAAATAACTAGGACGTCATGACCACGGTCAAGAAAAGTATGAGTAATTTCTGCACCAAGGCCCTTACTACCTCCGATAACTAATACCTTCATAGATTTGTGCCGACTTGCTCTTTGTCAATCTTAAAGCTGCATACTGCGATCAGATAATGGGCGAGTGGATAGAAACCGGTATGTACAACTTCATCATTCATAGAGAATAGAGTAACTCGCTTAAAGTGTTGGAGTAGCATATCTCGCAATTCTTCTCCAGACTTGCAATTTACATGCCCTGCTTTGCTCCGAGGCGAGGCAAATTTTTGGGACTCAATAGACGGCATACCTATAATTACAATCCCGTCAAACTTCAAAGACTTAATTATATTTTGAATGAAAATTGATTCTTCGTCTTTCTTAATGTGCTCCAGGACGTCCATCAGAAAAATACCATCATAATCAGATTGCGTCCAAGGACCTCCTAGCATATCATGAACAAAGAAATTAATGTTCCATCTTGTACGAGATTGGGCAATCGCATCAGCGATGAAAATCGGATCAATATCGATAGCGTCTAAATTATCAACACTTTGTCTGACGATCCGGGAGGCGAATCCATCTCCACACCCAACTTCAAGCACTTTTGCAAAACCCTTGAACAACTTTGAAACAAACTTATAACGAGCTAAATGAAAAACTAGACGCTTTGGATCTTCCTCCCATCCAATAGAAGTGTGGATTCCCAAATTCGTAACCCCTTGACTCTCTCTAAATCGAACCATCTCGCTATACTGGGACTCATAGGTCATTGTTATCTCTTCCTTCTATTGTCGGTACTGAAGTCACGGGACAAAGAAACCCTGTAATTCGAGACTCCTAACTTGGTGGTCCAAATCTCCTGAAAAGGCATACTCCTTATCCAAAAGCAGAGAGCTCTCTAGGACGAACTCCAAAATCTCATTTGGTTTTTTTGGCTTTACACTGAGTTTACCAGAAGTTATATCGCTCGAAGGGTTTCGTGTAAACAGTCCAATTTCTAGCATCTGGTTAATTTTCAATATTTCACTCTTGCCAAATAAGGAGCGCTCATAATTTGGAATCAAAACTCTACGATATACACGACTTGGCAAAACATAAGGAGGAGAGAAATTTACGAGCAGTACTGGCTTACGAAAAATAGCTGATAGCTGTTCTAAACCAGTGCCGGTCGAGATCATGAATGAAGAGATAGACGAGATTGCTAGTTCTAATTTTTCAATTTGTTGATAATCAACATCTGATAAGTCAAAATACTTACTTGGAGGTAAACTGGTTATACGCGTCGAATTGTGTCGACCAAGTCTAAACACAAAGTATCCTCGAGAAATCAAATCTTGAATTGTATTTTCAAAATAATCAATTGGGGTGTTTCGAAAGGTAGGTTGATTCTTTTTATCAATATAGTGATCATCGTAACCTGAATCTCTAATTGCAAGAGTCACTAATCTTGAACCCTGAGTTATGCCAAATGTCTTCATCAAGAATTCAAATTCGTTCTCGAGAGATTTTGCATGCGGTCGAAAAGGCGAACTTTGCAAATGTGCTTCCGAAACTAATTCATAACTGAAAGATTCGATATTTAAGATATTTTCTAAGTATTCCTGCGATAGCCGCATCAAAAATCGTCGAACTATTAGAAAGTGATGACTAAGTATTGTAAACCTTTGAGACAATAAAGTCATAAGTGTTGTATTACATATATTCTTTGATCTTACGAAATATACTGATTGTGGCAAATTTAAACTTCTCAATTTTTGAATCATTACCTCTGTATCTAACACAAAATGTCCTAGGGAACCACCTCTAAGTTGAATAAGTAGAGGTAATTTCGCTAAAGAGAACATGAGGCAATAATATGTCTATAATCTTCTCGTGAACAAGAAGAAAGACTCTAAAAGAGCAAAATGTAGAATATGCCAAGAGCCCGAAATCAATCGAATCTGGGAAATGCCGACCTGTGTTTACGGAGATCTATTTACGCCAGACAAGAATGAGGCTCTAAGGCTTGAGAAGAAAGATCTTTGTCTTTCTATATGCTCTTCATGTGGGCTGTTGCAGTTGGATGAAGAAACTGACTTAAAAGTTCAGTACGATAATTACCTATACAAAACAAAAATTACCTTTGGCTTGGCAGAGTTTTATGAAGTATTGGCGGAAAAATTATCAATCGAGGTTCATGGTCAGAGAAGAAAAGCACTCGATATAGGAAGTAACGACGGTAGTTTTTTGCGTTCGCTGAAAGACAAAAAGTTTTCGGTTCTTGGCGTTGAACCTGCAGAGAGCCCTGCAAAAATTGCAAATGAGTCGGGTATCCTTACAATCCGAAAATATTTTGATAGTGAAATGGCAGTCGAATTACTGCGAGATTTTGGCAAGTTTGAACTGGTTACAATGAATTATGCTCTTGCAAATGTCCCGAAAATAGCGGAGATCTTTCAGGGTGTAAAAACGATTCTAGCCGAAGGAGGAATTTTTAGCGTGGTGACTGGTTATCATGTAGATCAATTTGCTGTCAACATGTTTGACTATGTTGGTCATGATCACCTGACCTATCTCACTATAAGAGACTTAAAGTTCATTGGAAAGATATACGGACTAGACATATTCAAAGTGGAGCGTGTAGAACACAAGGGAGGTTCAATTGTTGTTTATTTTTGCAATAGCACAAATGAAAGACAAATCTCAAACTCTGTTCATCAACTTTTACAAAGAGAGGAATGGCAACAAATAAACTCTACGGAGTTTATATTGAATTTAAGGTCTCGCGTTGACGAACAAAGAGATTCACTTTTGGAATATTTGCAAATGAACAAGATAGAAAAAGTTCTCGGCATAGGTGCATCTATAAGTACAACTTATCTGGCTAATTATTTTGGCATTACAGGACTCATTGCTAATCTTTTTGATGATGATGAGACTAAATGGAACCTCTATGCTCCAGGTAGTGGAGTAAAAGTTCTCCCAATCAACATCATCTCCCAACTAGAAAATACAACTGCGGTTCTTTTAGCTTGGCAACACACCAACCGAATTCTGAAAAGACTAAAGGAAAATAGATTTCAGGGTACGTTGTTGATACCTCTCCCTTATTTTCGTAAGATTACATTTTGAATACGTTGTACTAGAGAGTATCAATGCAATAAGTGGGATGGTTCAATGGCGGAGTAACCGCCATCAATTGTGATAATTTGTCCATTAATTTGTCGAGATTTTTCTGAAATCAAGAAATTTACAAGGTGGGCTATATCGATTGTATTCACAAAATCTCCAGATGGAATGAACGATTTAATTCTTTTTGTCAATTCATGATTGGAATTATAGAAATTCATGTTTCGGTCCTTCAAAACGTATCCGCCAGGCGATACTCCATTGACGCGAAAGCCTCTACCATTTACTGCATAGAAACGAATTATTTGTTCAATCGCCGCTTTATGGGCATGGTAAATAGCTCCTTGATCAGAAACAACTTTCTGCCCTGCGGGGGAGCAAAACAAAACAGCACTTTCCAAGTAGGAGTTACCATCTATTGAAGCACAAGACTTAAGTAATCTATGTGGGAGCAATATTTCAAATTTATATCCTGAAAAATATTCGTCTTCGGCCCCTCGAAACCTTGCCGCGAAAATCAAATTTGCAGGCGATAAATCTTTTATCTGTTGTTCAACTTCGTAGATATCAACAGTACCATCGGCCAAAGTAGGCAAAATTAAAGTCTCTAGATCGCGAATTCCATAGAACTCTTTCTCTAATTGAATATCAGGAGTGCGCGAGTAGTGAATGACTTTTCTACAGGTTGATAAAAGTCGCGAGATCTCTACTGCTATAGGTGAGTGACCTCCAAAAACTACTGCAATCTTAGCCACAAAATACCTCCTGATATTCACTTAAAAATGAATCGGCAATAGGGACTCCAATATTCCAATTTGAAAATATCCTAGATTCATGACACTTAACATTAGGTTCTATCCAAAAACCTGACTGTGCTTTCTCTGTCAAAGAATGAATTTCTAAAACTCCAGCAACTATTTCAGTAGTGGTGTTTGGAACTCTCTCAATTTCAAGATTCGAAGGTGAAACGTTCCAACCAAAGGGCGAATTTAACATTTCGTTGAGCGAGAGAAGTTCTCCCGAATTTCGTCTACGTAACAATTGAGGAGTTGACAAACCACGGAGTCGAAAAGTTCTACCGATAGCAGGACAGTTTGTATAGAGCACTGGACGCCCAAATTCATTAGGAAATGTGGCGGGTCCAGAACCCGTTCCAATCATATATCGACAAGAGCCAAGGAAATAAACATCTAATTGAGGATTTTTGCCTTCGACTTTTGCGTAATCTAACACTCGTCTCGAACTCACCCCTAAGTCTTTCAAGGAAGTCATGGAGCTATTTCCAATTCGGATTACTTGTCCACCTAAGTCAAGAATGGTATTTATTGCATCAACATATGTTCTTGGGTTAACATCATCACCACCTTTGTATTTACCGATATCGCCCGTCTCACGCATATGGAGCGTTACGAACCAAGACTCTGGGTCGAAGTTATGAGATTCGAGGTAACTCTTACCCAATGCAGCAACTTCCCTTGGCACCTCAAGCAGATGGAAAGAATCGCCAAATTTAACTCTAATCGCCTCTTCGATTTCAAATTGTGCGGTGTATAAATCTCTCAATTGCGAGTCTCTAACTTCAATTGCATTCATATTTTGGTAAGAATTCCGAAAGTATAAATCAAAAGTAATTTGTGTCCTTAAATCAAAGTTCAATACTTTGTACCAAGATTTATAAAGGTCAAGCATTGCAGGGTTTGAAGTCTGACTTCCTGCAATCAATAAGCTTTCAAACTTCCTCCACTCGAGCTTTTCGATTTTTGGAAAGAGAGATAGATTTGATAGATGTCCAAAAGCGGAAATCCAACCAGGGCCCAGAAGCAAAGTATCTTTTCCAAGCAATTGTCGACTTTCTTTAGTTTGTATTTTGGTAAGTTCAATAAAGTTTTTAGTTGCGTCAAAATGGCCACAACGGCGATATACGGATTCTGCCTCTGCTTCTAAAGTCAAAATTTTCGTTCTCGCTCGCTTACCGAAATACCACTTAGACCAATAACTCTCAAAGAGTATAGGTGAATTAATCAGAGATTCAGCGCGGATCAAGTTTGATAATTTGTGTATCGTTAAAACCAGACTTCGCATTAAGACAAAGGTATGAGGTGTGCGTAAGCTAAGGAGCGTGGCCAGTAGTGATGGTACAAGTAGACATGTATGCGCCACTAACTTAAGTGAGGCGAGAAAATTCCTTAGAATCCGACTCACGATACCGTGCCTTTGGAGTTCATCGGAAATTCTAGGTGATTTAGCATGAGGGAATGTTACTGGAGTGTAGTCTTTGACACATGAGGTGCTTAGTGACCGGAGCGGCGGGTTTTATAGGGAGTCACTTGTGCGAATATTTACTCTTCCTAGGATATGAAGTAACTGGATTGGATGATTTATCAGTTGGGCGTTTGTCCAACCTCTCTTCAATTATGAATCAAAAAGGATTTCAATTTATCAATTGCGATATTTCAGACTTGAAGCAACTTAAAGAAGTCCCACGAAATTACGAATACGTTTTCCATTTGGCCGCACTGGCGGACATTGTTCCTTCTATTGATAAACCAAAACGATATTTTGATGTGAATGTGGCGGGAACTATTAATATCCTTGAACATATAAATAAGGATGAATTAAGAAAATTTATTTATAGTGCGTCATCATCTTGTTACGGCATTCCTACAACCTATCCGACGAATGAAAAATCTGAATTGCGTCCACAATACCCGTACGCATTAACCAAACTGCTTGGAGAGCAACTAGTACTTCATTGGGGACTGGTCTATAAAATCCCTGTTGTGAGCTTGCGTCTATTCAATGTTTATGGTCCTAGAGCAAGAACTTCTGGAACCTACGGAGCAGTTTTCGGAGTTTTTTTAGCACAAAAAAGAGCCGGAAAGCCCCTAACGGTTGTGGGAGATGGTTCACAGACTCGAGATTTCACATACGTCACTGATGTTGTAGGCGCCATGATGTCCGCTGCCGCGGAATCTGTAAAGAATGAAGTTTTTAATGTTGGATCAGGTGGCACTTACTCAATTAATCAGCTCGTTGAAATTTTAGGTGGAGAGAGAGTAAACATACCGAAAAGACCGGGTGAACCAGAATGTACTTTTGCTGACATCAGCAAAATTCAGAAGAAACTTGGCTGGAGCCCCAAAGTTACTTTTCAAAGAGGGGTTGAATTAATGGTTTCGCATATTGATGACTGGAACAATGCCCCGGTGTGGACGCCAGAAGCTATAGAAAAAGAAACAGAACTTTGGTTCAAATTTTTAGGTGATAAAGGTAATTAATAATCTATGAAAAAAGTTTTTCGAGGCGAAGAAATTGTGGGGATATTAACTTCTCGTCGCCGTGACGAACCATCACAAGCCCGAACCGTGCTTTGTCATGGCGTTTTTGATTTGGTACATCCGGGTCATATCGAGCATTTGCTTCAAGCAAGGAACTTTGGACACATTCTAGTTGTTAGTATAACAGCCGATAAGTATGTCAACAAAGGGCCGAACCGTCCTTATTTCAATGAAAATCAACGATCTTCTTTTTTGGCAGCGCTGCAGATAGTCGACTACGTATACATAGTCGACTCAGACTCCGCATTACCGGCGATAAATAATGTCAAACCTGACTTTTATGTAAAAGGACCTGACTATAAGATTTTAGAAAACGATATAACAGGAAAGATTAGTCTCGAAAGAGCAGAAGTTGAAAAAAATGGCGGACGAATTGTATTTACGGATGGTTTTACCTCGAGCAGTACTACATTAATTAATAATTATTTGAGTCCTAAAGATGACAAAGTAAGAGTGTGGGCGAACAAAATTAAGAAAAAGTTTAGTTTGGAAGAAATAATTAGCTGGATTGATAAACTAAAAGAAATTGATGTTAACATATTAGGTGAAACTATCATTGATGCATATACAGAATGTAGAGCGCTGGCAAAATCGTCTAAAGATCCGATACTTGCATTTCATAGATTTGAGACTCAGAAATTCTTGGGTGGTGTACTGGCCATAGCGGATTCGTGTTCACGGTGGTCAAAGAAGACTTACGTATATTCTACTTGCGGAAATGACTATCAAAAATTACTTAATGAAGTGAATAGCAAAATCGAATTTGAGCAATTTCATATCCAACGTGACGAAAGTATGACAATTCTCAAGCATAGATTTGTGGACGTAATTTCAGGAAATCGAGTATTTGAGTACTATGATTTCAATCCTGAAGTTCTAGACGAAAAAATACAAAACAAAATTGTTACTAAGGTACGGGAAAAACTACAGAAATCTAACCTCTTCCTTCTGGCAGACTATGGGCACGGTTTCTTTGGCGAATCAATAATAGAAGCCATGTGCGACTCAAGAGCTTTCTTAGCGGTAAACACTCAATCAAACGCTGGTAATAGAGGCTTCAACACTTTTTCAAAATACGCAAGAATCGATTTTCTATGCTTGAACGGTGGAGAACTCGAACTCGAATTACGAAAAAGAGAATTGGACTATTTCCTTGTTCTTCCAAACATTATGAAAGAAAAAGGATGCAAAAATGCAGTAGTGACGTTAGGAGGGGAGGGTTTATTAACCTTTGATAGTTCGGGCGATTGGTTTCATTCACCAGCCCTAGCAACGAAGGTTGTAGACAAAGTGGGAGCCGGCGACAGTGTGCTGGCAATCGCCTCGATGCTTGCTTTCCTTGATGCCCCAAAAGAGGTTATTGGGTTATTGGCAAGCGTGGTTGCGGCCTTTGAGGTGTCACAATTAGGCCACAAGAAATCACTTGATATTGTGGGTATGAAAAAATATGTAAACGGTTTATTGGGTTGATTGGGAGACAACAGTGGAATATAGAAAGATACTGGTCACCGGAGCCGGAGGTTATGTTGGAGCGCGGTTAGTTCCTCGACTATTGGAATTGGGATATGAAGTTATAGCTGTTGATACCTATTGGTACGGGAAAAGCTTTTTTGAATTCTTAAAGAATCCGAAGTTAAGAATAGCCGAACTTGATATACGTAATCAATCAAAATTAAGGGAATTATTTGTAGGAGTAACGGATGTTATACATTTGGCATGCATTTCAAATGATCCATCATTTGACCTCAATCCTGAGCTAGGGAAAAGCATAAATCTTGATGCATTTGAACCTCTCGTAAAAATATCAAGGAAAAGTGGTGTACATCGATTTATCTATGCCTCGTCATCGTCAGTTTATGGCGTAAAGGAAGAAGAGAAAGTTACTGAAGAACTCTCACTTGAACCGTTGACAGACTATTCCAAGTTCAAAGCAATGTGTGAGGACATCTTAATGAAATATGCGTCTTCTAATTTTGTATGTACAGTTCTGAGACCAGCAACGGTATGTGGTTGGTCTCCTCGACAGAGATTTGATTTGTCGGTCAATATACTAACAAATCATGCGGTCAATAATGGACAGATCACAGTATTTGGCGGCATTCAGTACCGACCGAATATTCATATTGAAGATATGGTGGAGACTTATCTTCTTACCCTGAATGCGCCAGAAAGCATTGTAAATTCAGAAGTTTTTAATGTTGGATCCGAGAATCTTTCAATGAATCAAATAGCAGAAGAAGTTTCAAGAAATACGGGAGTAGACAGAATTATTCATGAACCTACTGACGATTTAAGGTCCTACCGAATCGACTCTAGCAAAATCTCAAAAGCGCTTGGATTTCAATTTCGAAGAAATGTGGGTTCGGCCGTAATTGATCTCGTTAAGGCATTTAATGAAAAGAAATTTCAAGATTCAATGAATAACGCAATGTATTTCAATATTAAACGAATGAAAGAGCTGGAAATACGCTGAAATCTTTAATTCGATTTGGGTTTGATTTCGATAATACATTAGTAAACTACGATGTTGCCGCTGAGATTTGGAGTAAGCAGAACAATATCAAGCATGTAGCGACCACTCAAGATTTAAAGGACTTTTATCGAACTCGAAGAAACTATCAAGAAGAATGGATAATAGTCCAAGAGTGGATGTACACAGATGGGTTAAATTACGCTTCGATGAATGTTGGGGCATGGAAGCTATTTGAGAAATTGAGAAATCAGAATGCCGATCTTTTTATAGTTAGCCACAAGACGCCTCTATCGGCGATCAATAAAGTAGATTTGATTCAGCCAGCACGAATTTGGATTGAAGAAAACTTGGGTAACATACCGGAATTTAGTATGGATCACGTTTTTTTCGAGCAATCAAGATTGTTAAAAGTCAAACGGATAGCCTCGCTTGGTTTA
>Ga0007787_10000056_pt1 | contig 30355 bp, 28 predicted proteins | sample LauGreFa1BDMLBSN_2_FD_59500 | JGI IMG/M metagenome (GOLD analysis project Ga0007787, IMG submission 59500) | Freshwater lake microbial communities from Lake Michigan, USA - Fa13.BD.MLB.SN | ecosystem: Environmental > Aquatic > Freshwater > Lake | place: Lake Michigan, USA | collected 2013-09-23 | reverse complement strand
TTTTTTTTTTTTAAAAAAAAAAAAATTATATATATTAATTATTTACCATTATGGAATTTTTTAATTTTTGCTCTGTTGCCGCCAAAAACTTTATTTGGACCAATAACTGGTGGTGCATATTTTGGAAAAAAACAGTTTATAGTAAGAAAATTTTTATTTCCGATTTTTTATAAAATTAGTGAATTTTTTTTAATCATTAGAAAAACTCAGATAAACTTCTCTACTGATCTTTTAAAAAGTTATTTATTTAAGTCTACTATTGAAAAAAGTAATTTTAACTATGTTTTTAAATATTATTCAAAAACAATTTATAAAAAAAAAAACATTGATTTTTTAATTTACTACAGAAAACATAAAAATAAAGAAACTTTATTTCCCTTTGCGCTTATCAAAAATTTAATTCAACACAATTTTAGAATTCATATCGTCGGTGATTATTTTAAAAATACTCACGTGAAAAATCATGGCTATTTAAATAATAACGAAATTAATAACTTACTCTCAAAGTCTTACTTTTCTTTAATCTCGAATGAAAATCCATACACATTGTTCACAATTGAATGCTTCAATAACAATGTTATAATACTTGCAGATCTTACTCATAAAAATAAAATTAAATATTTTAAAAAAAAATTTATATTTTTAGATTTTAAAAAAAAATTTTTTGATAAAAATATATTAATGAAAAAATTACAATAAATTAATTTTTCCCGATTTAATTTCTATTAATCTATCAAAACATTCTTCCAGGTAATTTTTATTATGTGTTACTAAAAAAATTGTTGTTGTTTTTTTCAATGACAAAATCAAATCCCGGAATAATTCTGTTTTTATTGAGTCAAATGCTGATGTGGGCTCGTCTAAAATTAAAACTTCACTATTCTTATAGAGAGCTCTTGCTAGTGAAATTAATTGTTTTTGACCACCAGAAAGACTAATACCATCCATCCCAACTGTAGTACTCAATTTATTTGGAAAATTTATGAAAGAATCCTCTAATTTTAATATATCTAAAACTTTATTGTATTTAACATAATCAATCTTATTTTCATTATTTTCTAAAGTTATATTATTTTTGATACTAGCATCTAATAAAAAAATATTTTGCTGAACGTAACTTAGCTTATCAATCCATCTACTTCTATTGGAGTAAAGATCATATACGTTATCAACTATAACTTTACCATCCGTTGGCTTAATTAATCCTGCGATTAAATTTAAAAATGTACTTTTTCCAGATCCATTTTTTCCTAATATGCAGACACACTCATTTTTGTGAAATTCAAAATTTACATTTTCTAAAATTTTATTCTCATTATTTTTATATGAAAAGCTAACATTTTTTAACTCTATTGTTTTCTTAAATATAATATTGCTTTGATAATTTATGTCCTTTTTTATACGTAATCTTTTAAATTCATCTGAGATAGCTATAAATGATGGATAATAAAATTTTAAATTTTGCCCATGCAAAATAATTCTACTAAAAGATGATAGCAATCTAAATAATACGACAATAAATAACCCAAAAACAGGTACTAAATTAGAAATGTCAAAATCGTTAAAAACAAAATATAGCAAAGCTACTGCCAAAGCAGTAACTCCAACGATCTCTAGCCAATATTTTTGAATGTTATTTAAAAAATTTATTCGCGATAATGAGTGATTACTAAGATTTGTATTGTAATTAAAATTATCAACAAATCGACTATTCAACTTATATATGACTATATCTTTAAATCCTTTTAAACCATCAAATACTAAGTTTTGAGTTTGGCCAGTGCAATTTCTATAATTAGTTGACCACCTTTTAATCTTGTTTTTAAAAAAAAATGCATAGATTAAACTAACAATCAAAAAAATTGAAAAAGAAAATAAAAATATTTTTGTATTAACAGAAATTAACAAAACAGATATTCCAATTACAAATATAATTTCAGTAAAGAAATTTATAAAAGATATTAAGTAAGCATTTAAATTGTTAACATCTAGAGTGACTTTTTGTAAAAAATTTTCAGAAGAAAATTTTACAAAGAATATATATTCTTGATTAAGAAACAAAGAAAATAAATCACTTGAAATTCGAGTATTTGTTTTTTGAAAAAAATTTATAAAAAAAAAATTAAACAATATAATTAAAATATTTTTTAAAAAGAAAATAAAAATAAAAATTAATAAGATTAAAATTTTTACATTTGAACTGAAATTATGAATAGTATAAAAAAAATAATTAAAAATACCTACATCTGGTGTTTTGTTTAAAAAAATAATTTGAAAAATCGGAATAATTAATGCAAAAGATAATACATCTAAAACTGTTGTAATAAGCACTCCAAAAAAGATAAGAAATAAAAATAATATTTCTTTTTTATTAAAAATATTAATAGTATCTTGAATTTTTAACATAAGTTAATAAGTTCTTAGTATTATATAACGGTAGACAAATGTTAAAAAAAACGTCATTTAATCAATTAAAAAATTTTGAATTCAAACATGATATCAAAAAAAATCTCTATCATTATTGCATTATATAATGAAGAAAAAACAATTATAGAAATTTTAAATCGTGTAATTAAAACTAAGAAAAATAATTATGAGTATGAAATTATAGTAATTAATGATGGATCAACTGACAATAGTCTAAAATTATTACAAGAAAATTCAAATCTCTATAACAAATTACTAGACTTTAAAAATAATAAAGGCAAAGGGTTTGCGGTAAAAGAAGGTATTATGATTGCAACTGGCGATTATATTATTTTTCAAGACGCTGATTTAGAATATGACCCCAACGATATAAACTATTTTTGCGAGACTTACGATAAAGTAGATGCAGATTTAATTATTGGCTCAAGAATGAGATATCGCGAATATAATAGGTCTCATAAATTCATGAATCTGATAGGAAATAAAACCATTACTTTAATATTTAACATAATACATAATTGTACTTTTACTGACATTTATTCATGCTACGTATCATTTAGAAGAGATCTGCTTGACCCCTTAAAATTAAAAACTGACGGCTTTGAACAACAAGCTGAAATTTTAGGGTTGCTTATGAAAAAAGCAAAAAAAAGTTATGAAATACCTATAAACTATTCTGGTCGAGATATTTCTGAAGGAAAAAAAATAAGATTCTATCATATTTTTCCTGTTATTTACCAAATCATTAAATCCAGAGTTATTTAATTTTTTTTACGCAGTCAGGAAGTTTATCGGAATTAAATTTGTAGATATAAGCGTTGTAAGTTTCTTTGTTTTTATTAAATGGATTCCTTGTTTCATGAAAACCTACATCTTTTTTAACTGCATATAATTCTTCGGTACAATTTTTAAAATTGTACACACTGTAACTAAAATTGTTATTTTTCCCATGAAATAAAATAAAATTTGGTTTTTGCTCCTTTAATTTTAATAACCAATATTTTTTTTGATAAGTATTATTAAAATCAATAAAATAAATAAAATCTAAAAAAAAAACTACATTATTACTAAAATATGTAGATCGATGATTTGTTATTATTTTACTGTTTAGAGGTAGCGTTGAGTTAGCCCAATCATACAAGTTATAACCATTAGCATAACTAGATAAAACTTTAATATTCAATTTTTTACTTATGCTACCAGGAAATAGTATTAAAAAACTATAGCTTAATAAAAAAAAAACAAAAATTGACTGAAGATAAATTAAAATTTTAAGAATCTTAAAAAAGTAATCTTTTTTGATAGCATGAAATATTGTGATGCAAAGTAAAATAATAAACAAATAAATCTCTAAATAAAATCTTGAGGTTTTTTGACCAAAAAAACTCATAGTTACTAAAAAAAAAATTATATTAAATATAAATATTTTCTTATTAGGAAATTTTTTTATTAATAAAAAATATAAATAAAAACAACCAAACCCAAGAAAATTTACTAAGTTTGAAAACGAAAATGGGATAAATAGTGAAATTGGAAAACCTATACTATCATAATTATGTATATTGTCTAACTTTAATAAAAAACCAGGGATGTTTATTGGAAGAGGATTGAAAATGAAATTATAAAATGGATAATTAAAAATATACTGTTTCCAAATAAAAGTAGGAAGAATTAAAAAAATGCTTATTAATAGTGAATATAAGATTATTAAATAAAATTTAAATTTATTTTTTATTAAAAAAAAGTAATTCGCAACTATTAAAAAAAAACTAATTGCGAATGATGATTTAGCATTAAAAGCAATACTGCAAAATATGAATGAGATAATAAAAATTATTGTAATTTCTAATTTTTTTTTAAATTTTCGAATATGTATTAAACCAGAATAGCAAAATAAAATAAGGGCACTATAAAAGAATTGTGGTTTAGAAGTGCTAATTAAAAAAATTAAAACCGGGCATGATAATATTAATAAAAAAAATATTTGTTTGTTTATAAGATCAACAAAATAATCATCTAGTAATTTTGCAAATATGCCAAATATTGAAATTAATCCGATAAAATGTATTAAAGATGTAAATTGATAAGCATATATAGATAAGGCAAAAGCATTTAAAAATTCTCCTACTCCTGCAAGAACAAGATTTAAATCAAAAATTTCTTTGGGAAAAGTTCCATTCGCTAAAATATATTTTGACGCTGCACCATGATAAGCGACTGAATCTCCGCTAGTAATTGGAGCTAAAGATAAAAAAAAATACAATATTAAAAATAAAATATAAAAATAATTTATATTAAATTGACAGATTTTATTTTTATTTTTTTTGTAGAAATATAAAATTTTTCTAAAAAAAAAAATAAAATTAATAATACCTAAAAATACTACAAATAAAGATAAATATTTATATAAATAACTTTTTATTAAACCAAGAAAAAAAATTGGATATAATAAAACTAAAAAAAAAATAATACCAAATAAGCAATATTGATAAATGGGATTTGAAATTTTTTCAATAATTTTTTTAATCTTTAAAATTACAACGCATAAATAACCTATGAAAAAAAAACCACTTGCAAATAGAATTGACGATACAAGATTAAATATTATTGGCATATTTGTTTTTTAAATAAAAAAGAAGATAAATTAACGAGATATTAGATATTGCAATTAAATGTTTTGAAGTAGCCCAGCCTATTAGATGCGGCACTAAATTTAAACCAAATATAGTTATAAAGTATAATTCTTTTTTATAATTTAAAAAATATTTAAAATTTTTAACCAAAATATATGAGGAAAATAATATCGCTAAATTTAAAAAAAATTTACTAAAAATTGATGAATATCTTATAGGACTATTTTTAAATTCTTGATTATGAACATTAATTCCATCAACATGTATCCCAAATAATATAAAATTTAATTTTAAGGGAATATCTTTAAGATAAGAACTAAAATTGTATTTAAGATAATTTTCATTTTGTAATTTATAATAATCATAAAATTCCCACTCTGACTTAAATTCTTTGTCTGGTTTTAAAACTGGGATTAAATCTGTAGATCTTTCTGGATAATAATTCTTGAAATCCTTATTTAGTGCAAATGATAGCACATATGAATTATTGGAAGCTCCTGCACTACCAAAAGGAAATCTTCCTGTATGAGAATATCCAAAATAACCCCAAATAATTATTGCCAAAATTGACATTAGGAGAGGGAATAATCTTAGAAAAATTTTTATTTTTTTTTCAAAAATAATTATAAGAAAAGGAACTATTATGACCAACAAAAACATAGACGTTTTAACAAAATATAAAATAAACAAAATCACCCCAGAATACAAAAGTCTATTTTGATTTTTGGAAATTAAAGAAATAAATAATAAAGGTAAAAGAAGTGCAATTAAATTGTCCTCATATACATAATTTAATGCAACAGAAAAACTATAAGGAATTATAATTGGAATGATTAAAATTAAATAAAATAAAATTTTATTTTTAAAATCTTTAGTTAAAAAATAAGAAAATAAAAAATATAATGAAAAAGTTATAATATTCTTAAAAATAACAACAAAAAAATAATTTAGAGAAATCTTACAAATAAATAATAAAAGTAAAGGAATAGCCGGTAACTTATTTAAGTGGAATTTGACATTATCAATAACGCTAAAATATTCACCTGAATAAAAAAGGTTTTTAATTAATGCGCCAAATTCAAATGTAATATTTTCTAAAATAATATTATGATTAATATCCATAACATAAAATTTTTTCTGAAATAAAAAAGCAAATAAAAAAGAGCTTAAAGAAATAAATGCAATATAAAATATATATATAACTAATAAATTTCTTCTATTAAACATTGTTGAATTAAAATTTTTTCTTATTATTGTTAATATATCTTTCCCAGAAAATTGAGTCTTTTAGAATTTTATTAACACTATTTATTGGAGACCAATTTATTTCTTTTTGCGCTTTCTTAATTGATGATAATAAAATATTGGGCTCCCCAATTCTTTTTTGCATAAATAAAAAATCTATTTTTTTTTTAAGTAAAGTCTGTAATTTTTTTACTATAAATAACGAACTAACACCCCTTCCTGAGCCTAGGTTGAGAATAGTAAAATTTTCTTTCATTTTTTTAAAATGATTTATCGATTTTGTTAGGGCTATAGCTATATCTTCAACATGAACATAGTCCCTTATTCCAGTTCCATCTGGAGTTTCAAAATTATTAAATATTTTTATTTGCTTTCTTTTTAAAAAACCTCTTAATATTATCGGTAGTAAATGTTCTGGAGGGTCTTTATCTTCTCCTATCTTATGAATTGTGCTGGCTCCTGAAGCATTAAAAAATCTAAAAATAACACTTTGATAATTATCCTGAAACTTTTTTTTGATGTAATTTTCAGCTTTTAATTTACTTCTTCCATAATGAGAAATTGGTTTTGTAACGGAATGTTCATTTATTGGTATTGTGGCTAGATTACCATAAACTGCAGCTGTACTAGAAAAAATTAATTTTTTAACATTAAATTTAATAAGAATATCAATTAAATTCTTAGTCGCTAAAAAGTTGTTAATATAAAATTTTTTTGCAATAGGATCTCTTAAATTAGTATAGCCTGCTAAGTGAACTACAATATCAATTTTATTTTCTTTAAAAAAATTATTTAATTTAGAATTATTTTTTAGATCAATATTATAAAATTTATCACAGTTTAAGTATTTTTTGTTTCCGCTAGATAAATTATCAATAACGAAGACCTTAAAAAGTTTCTTATATTTTTTTTTTAAATGAGAACAAAAAACAGATCCTATAAAACCAGCTCCTCCAGTTACTAAAATACTAACTTTACTATTATTCAATTTCTTCTAAACTTATAAAATTAGGTCTATTTTTTACCTCTTGATGTACTCGTCCAACATACTCGCTAATTAAACCTAGAAGAAAAAAAATTATAATATTAAAAAAACAAATTATTAAAAAAATACTTGTCCAGCCTGGGATAATATCTTTCAATATATAAGAACGTAACGCATAAATAGAAAGTGCTATAAAAACAAAGCACATAATTATACTTAAAAAAAATGAAAACCGCATAGGGTAATTAGAAAAACTTATAATTCCATCTACAGCAAAATTAATCATTTTTTTTAGAGACCAGCCAGTTTTACCTTCGGCTCTATTTGGTCTTTGAAAAATTACACTTTCAGATTTGAAACCCATCCATGGAATAATTGCTCTATAAAATAAATTTTTTTCTTTAAATTTTTTAAGTTCAAAAAGAACTTTTTTATCGAAAATTCTAAAATCGGATGTTTGCTCGGGTATTTTAATATCTGATAAAAAATTAAATATTTTATAATACAGAATTGATGTAATTTTTTTAAAAAATTTTTCATTTGTCTTAGCTCTTTGAGCGTAAACAATATTAGCGTTGCCTAAAATAATTTTATTATACATTTCTTCTAAAAGTTCTGGTGGATCTTGTAAATCCACATCTAAAATCAAAACATAGTCAGCTTCCGTTTTTTGAATTCCACAAAATAGAGCTGATTGATGACCAAAATTTCTTGAAAACTTAACTGCTTTAATATTTTTATCTTTGCCACTTAACTCTTTAATAATTCTCCAAGTGTCGTCTACTGAACCATCATCTATAAAAATAATATTGTAACTAATATTAAGTTTATTAATGACAAAAATAATTTTTTCATAAAAAGTTAGAATATTTTTTTCTTCATTAAAACAAGGGGCTATGACTGATAACTTATGAGGCATTAATTCTTTGTTATTTCATATTAATAATTAACAAAATATTGATAACTATAAAATATATTTATGATATTAGTTTCTTTTTATAATCCAATTTTCCATAACCAAAATATCCATTTTAGTTCTTAAAAAACAGTCTAAGGCCTCCTCAGGTTTGCAAACTATTGGCTCATTCTCATTAAAAGAAGTGTTTAAAATAATTGGAACTCCAGTAATTTTATAAAACTCTTTTATTAATTTATAATATCTTGGGTTATCTTCTTGTTTTACTGTTTGCAGCCTTCCTGTCCCGTCTAAATGAACTACTCCTGGAACTATAGATTTTTTATCTTCTCTAAATTTTAAAACTCTAGTCATAAAATAATCTTCTTCAGAAAAGTTTTCAAACCAGGAATTTGCTTCTTCCAACAAAATTGAAGGAGCAAAAGGTCTGAAGGACTCCCTTCTTTTAATTTTAATATTAAGAATATTTTTAATATCTTTATTTCGAGGATCTGAAATGATTGATCTATTGCCCAGAGCTCTTGGGCCCCACTCCATTTTTCCTTGAAACCAGCCTATCACTTTTTGCTCAGAAATTTCTTTAGCAATATCAGAACACAACTGATCTTCGTCTTCTGCAAGAGAAATTGTGAAATCATTTTTATGAAGTTTGATATTACTTTGTTCAATTGCGGTTCTAATATATACATTGGTATAATTAATTCCAAGATAAGCAGTAATGCTTCTTGCTGGTTTTAATTTTGAAATACGCTCCCAGGCAATATAAGCTGCACCTATTGAGCCACCACCATCTCCTGCATTAGAAGGAATAAAAAGCGAAGTAAAATTTGTATTGTTCAAAATTTTACCATTAGCTAAAGAGTTTTGAGCGCATCCTCCCGAAAGTGTTAAATTATTTATTTTATATTTTTTGTAAATGAAATTTAAAATATTAAATAAGGCATTCTCATAAATTCTTTGAACGCTTGCTGCAATATTTTTATGATGATCTGTTAACGCTTCATCACTTCTTCTTGGTAATCCAAAAATAGAATTTATTTTTTCATTAAGTAAATTATTTGTAACCGGACAGACATTATCCCAGGAATAGGATAATTTTTTTTTATGATGATTAAAATATTTTAAATTTAATTGAAATTCTCCATTATTTTTTAAAGTAATAATCTTTTTAAACTTATTTATCTCAGAATCTTTGCCTAAGGCCGATAATCCCATTAGTTTATATTCATCACCATAGTTATGGAAGCCTAAAAATTGCGTAAATGCTTCATAAAAAATTCCTAAGGAGTGGGGAAAAAATATCTTACTATCAATTGTAACTTTATTTTTATTAATAGTGCCCCAGCTTGTACTGACAAAATCTCCAAAGCCATCGATGGATAAATTTACAGATTTATCGTAAGGGGAGTCATAATAAGACGACGCTAAATGTGCTAAATGATGCTCTACATTAATTAATTTGCAATTTTTCTTTAATTTTCCAATTTTAAACTCTATTAATTTTAAGATATTCTGTCTTCTAATTTTATTATTTAACTTTTCAAAATAAAAATTCAAATTAGGTTTGTTTAAAAATATATATTTAATTTTTTTTAAAATATTTGCGGCCGGGCTTTGATTAAGTGCAACATAGTCTACATTATCAATGCTTATACCCTCAAATTCTAAACATTTTTTAATAGACAATGTAGGAAAACCGGCCCAATGTTTAATTCTATTAATTCGCTCTTCTTCAAGAGCAATCAAAACTTTACCATCTTTTAATAAACAGGCCGAAGAGTCGGCATGGTAACAATTTAATCCCAATATATAAGTCATAAAAATTTGCTAAATTTAAAAATTATTTAAGAATTTAATAAATGCTTATATGTTTTCATGTATTCTTTAAATATTAAACTCCATGTAAATTTTTTTGCCAATTTAACTGCATTTTTAGATTTAATAAAAAATTCATTACTTTTCATTCTAAAAATTTTTAGTAAATTAATTCTTAATTCTGGTTGAATTTTTTTTATTATCCAGCCGGCATTATATTGCGCAATAAACTTCCACGGAGTGGCAGCTGTTGTTAGAACCGGGAGACCTCTCGATAATGACTCAAGAATTGAAATTCCGAAATTTTCATTTTTCGTAGGTAAAATAAAAAGGTCATATTGGCTAAATAATTTAATTTTTTCTGCTTTGTCATAAACAGGATTTAAAAAATTAATTTTTACATTTTTACTATTAAGCATTTTCTTAAAATAGTTATTATTATCTCCATCACCAACAATATCTAGTGTCCAATCTGAATTGCCAATTACTTGCCAAACATGTATTAGATCTGCCAAACCTTTTTTGTGGTGCAATCTAGAAAAAAATAAAGCTTTTTTATTAAGTTTTTTTGTAATTTTTTTTTTTATAAACCCATCAATAACTCCGAAAGGCAAAATAATAGTTTTAAAATTTTTGTTTAATTTCAATAAATTTTTTTCTTCACTGTTAGAAGCGCAGTGAATAATGTCAGCTTTCAAAAGAATTTTTTTTTGATATAATTTCCAAGCAATCATTTTTTTTATTTTTTTTTGGCTTAAAGACCATGGCTCATAAAACCCCATAGTATGAATAATTAATTTTTTTTTCATTTTTAAAGCTAATAAACTTAGTCTTATATAAAACAGGCTCCACCCACCAAAAATATGAAAAATATCATAATTGTGAAGAATTTTTTTTTTTAATAAAAAATTTTTTTTATGAACAATCAGAAATCTTATTTTATTTTTTTTTAATTGTTGAGTAATTTCTTTTATAGCGGTGTATGGTCCGCCAACTTTTGGATTGAAATTATCTATTACAAAACAAATATTCATATTTATTTTTTTTAAAATAAGTGTTTTATTTAAATAAATTTAAAAAGATTAAATATATTGATAACTAATTAACATTAATTAATTATTTATAATTTTGTGTTATAAAAAAGTATCTAACTCCATAATACCTAAATAATTCTGGATAATCCCTTTTTAAATCAGCATAGTACAATATATGAAAATTTTTGACATTACGTTTTTTAGTAAAACCATTAATATCAAAATAAGTAGTTTCTTTTAAATTAAGATTATCTGAAACATAAAATCCAATTGTATTATTATTATTGCTATCATATTTTTCACTCATTGCGGACTTCTTAAAGTTATCTTCTATAAAATCAGTTAATGTCAAAGCATAATAACTTTTAGGTTTAGTCTCGCAAAAATAAGACAGTTCCCAGAAAAAAGTTTGATTGTCAGAGTATATGATTTTATTATTATTATTTTTTAATTCTTTACATGCCTCTCTGAAATTATGATAGAATTTATGTGTTGATTGCATATAGTTCATGTTTTTAAATTCTTCAATTTCGTATTTTTTATCTAAATCTTTTTTATTAGTAAAAAAAGAATTGAGGTTACTTTTAATATTTACAAAAGACATCCTGTAAAATTTGTCTAAGCCTGATATGTTGGCTTCTGGAAATACACCTTTAGAATTAAAAAATAATAAAAAAATAGTAAATACATAAATCGTAATTCTAATTTTTTTATTCTGAACAATTTTATTTAATAAATAATATGAAATCACTAACCCGATAATCGATCCACATGCAACTCTGCTAATTGCAGGAATATGTATATTCTGCAAAATTAATGACAATGAATAAATAGAAATAATGCTTACCTTATACCTAGTAATCTCATCTTCATTCCATTTTTTACTATTTTTAATCACTCGTTTATAAAAAATTAATAGACAGCAAAAATAAGAAATAAAAATTAAAATCCAATTTATCCAAAAATAATGAATAGATTTTAAAAAAGTTAAAAAAATCTCTCTATAGGGAGCTAAAAAAAATATATAAAACTTTCTTAAAGTAGAAAGATCAGTTTTAATGTAATAGCCAATGTCAATTAATGATTGCCACCTATATAAGGGGTATACCAATTCTTTCCAAATCATATAATTAGATGAGGCAAACATATAAATTGCAAATACTGTAAAAGGAATAAAAAATCCTAAAATATAAAATTTTAAATTATCAAAATATTTCTGCTTAAAAAAAAGTGTTTCAAAAATAATATAAAAAAAAATAATTACTGCTGACAATAAAACGGTTTCTCTGATTAAACAGGCTAATGCTAGACATAAACCTGAAAAAAAATAATTATATTTTTTTTTTTGAATAATAAAATACAGGCTCAAAACTATAGGTAAAAAAGATAAATAACTAGACCAGGGTAATTCAGGCGCGGGATAAATATTTATTAAAATTATGATAAAGAATAAATTATCAAGTAAGCTAAATTTAAATCTTAAACAAATTAATAAAATAAAAAAAATTGATAAAAAATAAAAAATATTTGTTATTAAAAATATAGAAAAAGCATTTTTTCCGAAAATAAATAAACTCAAAGCATTTACAAAGGGGGTTCCAATCCCATAAAGTATATTAATTTCTTTATAAGGGGCTCTGCCGCTTAATAATTGATTAGCTTCATTAAAAAGCAATAAAATGTGATTTGAAAATATATTTCTACTAACAAGTACAGAATTAAGGAAATAAACAATAATAACTAAAAAAGCTAATATTATTAAATTATTTTCTCTGAATAATAATGATGATAACTTTTTATTTTTAGAAAAAAACATTCTATTTATTTTTAGAAAAAAACATTCTATAATGGATAGTGACAACTCTTTAAATAAATTTATACCAATCTTTACGAAAATTTATACTTTTATCATCAACTATATAATCAAAGGAAGGTTTGCCAAAAATTAATTTATGAAACTTAACATTCCAAGTCTTCAATTGCTTATAAGTTAATTTATAACCTCTTTTTCTTGCTAAATTTATATTTTCATTACTTCTGCCCATAAATCTTGCTGTAAAAATAATAACTACATTACCTTTGGAATATATTTGATTAATTTTAAGAATTGCTTTTTTAATAGGTTTGGAACTATTATAATGATTTTTTTTCGTGCTACAAATAACTCCATCCATATCAAAACAATAAGTTCTAATTATTTTAATATTATTTTTAATTTTTTTGATAGCTTTCATAATTTTTTATTCTTTGAGATATTATTTAAATTAATATAATTATTTGAAAATAAATTCTTAATAAAAAATATTTTTGGTAATAAATATTTTTCTTTATAATATGAATAATTTTTATATTTTCTTAATAAGAAAGGGACATGAAACAAGAAATATAATGCTGTTATAATATTATAAAATGGTACAAATTTCTTAATTTTTTCCATTCTATCAAAATTTTTCCATGCGTCTTTATTATGAGACGTATTTAGATGATTAAAATGCAATGAAACAAGATGAGGCAAAGCAATAAACTGGTTTAATTTGCTATTATAAAAATTTATGGGCCAGTCTGCAAGTCGTGAAATTTTTTTGTTTTTACTCAAAATATATTCACATGCTTTTTTGGTAATTTGATAACATGTTGTGTATGAAAGAGTAAAACAGGTTTTGTATAAAGAAAATTTTCCTAAAATAAATTCGCGTGGCTTTCTGTGAATAAGACCAAACGAGTGATAGATTTGTATAACGTGATAATTTTTTTTTTTTTTAAAAAAATAATCTAATTTCAACCAATCACATAAAGTTTTGGAAGGATAACAATCGTCTTCCATTACTACTGCATTCAAAATATTGTTATCCACTATATATTTATAAATTCTTAAATGACCCTCTGCGTTAGATATTTCCGTATATGTCATATTTCTGCCTAATTCATTTAAGCATTTTTTTTGATCATATTTATGACTTAATATTTTAAAATTATCTTTATTTTTTCCGTTTATTGCATAGAAAATTTTATAATTAATTCTCAAAAAATTAAGTCTTTTTTTAATCAATCTCTCTCTTTTTGAGTCCTTAATTGTTAACACAAATACAGGGGTTTTACTTTTCAATCTAATAATCAAATTTATAATTCAATATTATTGATAATTTATTACAAAATTATAGTAAACACATAAGAATATTAAACATTGTATTTAATTTTTAAAACTGGAATACAAAATTGATAATTAATCTTAAAAACTTAAAAAAATATAATCAAATCCAATCAAAAATTTGCATTATAGGCGCAGGGACTGTTGGTTTATTTTTAGCCAATCAATTAAGAGTGAACAAAATACCCGTGACAATCTTAGAAGCTGGTGAAGAAAGTATAAAAAATAATATTAGCTCAAGTTTTAATTATGAATTTACAAATGCTACCTATGGAAAAGACATACTAAAAAAAAAACATCTTCTAGGGGGGACTTCAACTTTGTGGGGTGGACAAATGTTACCATTACAAAAATCAGATATAATTAATAGAAATTATATAAATCTAAAAAGTTGGGTTATTAAATATAAAGAGATAGAAAAATTTTTTCCTATAATAACTAATTTTTTTCAATTTGAATTTTTAAAAGAAAAATTAAAAACAAATAGTGAAATAATTAGTAAAAAAAAAAATTTTTTTTTGGTAAATAAAATTTTTAATTTAAGATTTTCAACATTTATGTCTCCCAAAATAACAAATTTCTATAAATTATTTGAAAAAAATATAAGAGAAGATTCTGAACAAAAAACTTATATTAATGCGAAAGTTATAAAGATTAACAATGTAAAAAATAAAAATTCTAAAAATAATTTTTCTATAAATAATATAATAGCAAAAAGTAGTAACGGAAATATACTGGAGGTAAAAACTGATATTGTGGTCATTTGCTGTGGAACATTAGAGTCGACAAGATTACTATTAATTTACAATCAAGATAATAATAATTTTTTAAAGCGACAAGGCAGCCCTTTAGGAAATTATTTTTCTGAGTTACTGAGTATCAAATGTGGAGAATTTAAAATAAAAGACTGGGATGAGTTTGTTTTGCACTTTTCACCTATTATAAAAAAAGGGTTAATACATAGTAAAAGATTTGAACTAAAAGCAAAACTTCAAAAAAAATATAAAATTGGAAGCGCTTATTGTAATTTTATTTTTGTGCATTACGAAAATTACTGGTTAAAATATTTAAGAACACTTTTTATAAGAAAAATAAAACTTGAATCAATAATATCTATATTATTATCCGGGCCATTAATAATAAAGGATACCTACAATTTTCTAATTAATAGAATCTTTAAAAAATTTATTTGGTTTACTAAACCATCTAAAATATTATTTTTAGTAAATGTCGAACAAATACCAAATTTTAATAATAAAATTTATATTAAAAAAAGAAATTTTAACAATAAAGAAGGAAAACTAACTATAGATTGGAAAATCAGAACGAAAGATTTGAACAGTATTAAAATTATTTCAAAATTATTTAATAAAGCTTGGATAAATAGCAGTCTAACTAATATCGCAGATCTAAAAATTACTTTAACAGATACAAACCTTATAAAAAAGATCATTAAAGAAGGGAATCATCCAATTGGAACAATAAGAATAGGCTCGAGCAAAAAAGAATCTGTACTAGATAAAAATCTAAAAGTTTGGGGTGTAAATAATCTTTATGTATGCTCAACATCGATTTTTCCAAGCTCCGGTAGTAGTAATACGGGGTTTTTCTTACTGGCTCTTACAGCTAGACTTGCAAAATACTTGAAGAAAAATCTAAATAATTAAAGACAATAATGCTTTTTTCATTTTAATTATATAATGAAATTTAACCAGCATCATTAATAAAATTATTTATTATGACTATTAAAGAGTTTATTTATCAATTTTTAACGAATTTAATCAATATTAATATATTTTTTTTAAAAAAGTTTTCTAAAAATAAATATATTTACTCGAAAAAAATCTCTTTCGGAGATACATTTACATTCTTTATAGAAAACTTTTATAAAATTAAAAATAAAAAAATTATTATATTTAGCAAATTAGAAGAAAAAATTTCTAAACTATTTTTTTCTGAGGAAAAAATTAGAAAAATTCTTTTTTTGATTCCAAGTTTTATTCCAACTTATAGAATAAGTTTTTTGCTACAAAATAAAAAGAATTTTAATCAACCCAGCTCCTACGATATAAATGATGAAAAGTTAAAAGTAAAAAAAAAACATAAAAATTTACTTATTAATATATTAAATAATAACATTAAATATATTTCACCGAATTTAAAAAATTTTCAAAATCAAAAATATTATTTAATATCTATTAAACATTTTGACAAAAATACAAATAAAATTGTTGGAGCTCATACGAGGGCTACTTCAAACTTAAAAAAAGTATATAAATTAATAAATTTTTTATCAAAAAATAAAGTAATAATTTTAGGTGATAAATACGATAAAAGTTATAAAATATTAAAAAAATATTATAAGAATAAAAAAAATATATTCTTTTTTAAGGATCTATCTAAATCTCAATCAATTATAGACCAACTATTTGTTCATTATTATGCTTTTTTAGCTATAGGAAATGCTAGCGGCGCTTTTATTATGTCTATATATTTTAAAAAAAAAATTATTTTTTTTGACACATTAATATTTGAAATTAATAAAAATTCTTTGCTAATTAGTAACAATATTAAAAATTTATTTAAAAAGATAATTTATAATAATAAAACTGAAATTTTATCTGATAAACATGTTGAACTTATATTAAAAAAAAAAATAAATTCTCAAAACAAATATCAAATCAAAGAAAATAATTTTTATGAAATAAAGAATGAGATACTTGAAATAGTATAGTTTTAAGAATTAATATATTATTTAATATTAGGAATATTTATTCTACGCATTAAAAATAGTTCAGAATTTTTTTTATTGTTAATTATTTTTTCAAATTTTTTACTACTCCATTGATCAAAATTCGCGCTAATAGTTCTTCCGTTAATATTTTTTAAGTTGTTATTAATTAGAAAATTAATGCAATTTATTGGTATTGAGATTTGATAATTTTTTTTTTTATTAACTTGTTTTTTTACAAAATCATAAAATTTTTTCCCAGCTTTAATTTTGCCTACTTTTAGCACATCATTCTGCATAGAAGTTGCATTAAATCCAGGAGCAATACAATTGGCTACAACTCCGTAATTTTTAAATTCCTCTGCTAAATTTTCTGTAAATCTAACTACGGCTGCTTTTGAGCATGCGTAAGCGCTAAAATTTGGAAATGCATTAAAGGCGCCTCCTCCTGAAAAATTGATAATCTTTTTCACTTTGGATTTTAATAATAGATCAATAAAATATTTACATATCAGGACTGTGCCAAAAAAATTTACCTCTATAGCTTTTTTCCAATTAGTAAAATTTAACTTATCAAATCTACCTATTTCCCCATAGATTCCGGCTGCATTAATTATTACGTCAATTTTTTTAAAATATTTAGAGGCAAATTTTTTGAGTTTTAAAACATCACTTTCTCTAGAAACGTCACATTTAAAATATTTTATATTTTCTTTAATTTTCTTTAATTTTTTTAATTCAGATTTTGATCTGGAACACACTATTAAATTAAAGTTTTTTTTACTGAAATTTTTTACTAATTCTTTTCCTATTCCTGAACTAGCGCCAGTAAGAAGAATATTCATTTAATACAGATGATTAATATAAGAAATTAATTGCTTGGTAGTTATGGGAATATTTCCCTCTTGTTCGCACGCAATGGCAGCTGCAAAATTACCAACAATGCTACTAATAACAATATTTTTTGTAATACAATAAACAACGGTTGTGGCGGACAAATATGCATCCCCAGCTCCAATGGCGTCTACTTTGTTTTTAACAAAACTATCCAATGGGAAAAAATCTTGCGGAAAAAGACCTGTATTTCGAAAAATCATAGAGCCTCTTTCACCTAATTTTAAAACTAAATTTTTACACTGAGATTCATGCATTAATTTTGTCCCTACACTTCTAACTCCGCTATCTTGATCTCCTAGTGAAAATCTTGCCTCTAACTCGTTTGGAAAAATAATATCAAATTTTTTAAAATCCAAAATATTGCCCCATCGACTACTTACTTGACTGTCAGCTACTTTTACAATGCTCCTATCTTTTAAAAGTTCTAAATATGAATTGATAATTTCTTTATTAAACATGCCATGTCTAAAATCACTAAATATTATACAATTGCACTTTTTATCTTTTTTTATGTTATCAAAAATTTTCTTCAAATTATCTTTATCAATTATTTCATTATCAATATAATCAACTTGGATAAGTTTATAATCATTATTCCAGAATCTTTCTTTTAGTATTGTTCTTTGGTTTTTATTAATTAAAATATTTGTCTTAACTCCAAATTTTTTTAAATCTTTTTCTGCATAACTCTTATATTCATCATTACCGGCAATTGAGGTAAAGGTTACATCAGCTCCCATAGCTTTTAAATGCTTTGCAACTATTCCTGCTCCCCCTACAAATAATTCTGATTTAAAAGGTCTGATGCTAAAAGTCGGTGTTTTATTAGATTGTCCAATCAAATCGCAATAATTATACTTATCAATTATTAAATCGCCAATAACATGAATATTCAAATTTTTTTTCTTTTTAAGAACATTCACAATTTGTTTTAATGATATGTTTTCTTTTTTTAAAAGAGATTTAAATTTTTCATTTTTTATGTTTGGCTTGAGTGTCTTCTGAAATTTTGTTGAGGAGTAGACTACATCTCCTGGACTAAAGATTATTTTTCCTCCAAATTTTTCAACTACGGATTTCTCTTCTAAAGTAAGATCGTTAGTTTTTAATGAAAGTTCTAGGTTATATTCATATCCTTTGACAAAATAATTTGGTTTAATTTTTGATAGTGCAGACAAAGGTTTAAAATTATAATCAATAAAAGTATAATCTACGAGTTCTAAAGCTGCTAAATTTCTAATTCTTAAATCTTCAGGAACATAAGTGCCTTTAGATTGCTTCGTAACAAATCTGTCTGCTGTAACTGAAACAATTAATATATCTCCTTTGCTTTTTGCATAAAACAAATGTCTTATGTGACCAGGGTGAACTAGATCAAAAGTTCCATGGCACATTACAATCTTTTTTCCACTTTTTTTTAATTTTTGAACTTTTTTTTCTAGATTTTTTAAATCTAAAATTTTGTTATTAAATTTCTTATTTATATAGTCCATTGAATTAATTTATTTTTAATTTTTTCATTTTTTCTAGATTATATCCGTTAATGCTATCTTTGATTAAACCTTGATTATAAAGTTCTATAATTTCTGATATAGCGTCGTTAACGCTGTAATTTGGCTTAAAACCAAGATTTAATAATTTTTCTGAATTTTGACTATACGATCTTCTATCATTAGAATTCAGATATTCAATTTTTGCCTTAGTTTTTTTTTGAATTAATTTTGCGACTTCTTTAATTTTATAAACTTCAAAGGCTGCATTATAAATTCCCTCGGGCAGCTCTTTATCTAAAAAAAATTGATATACTCTAATCATGTCTTGAATATGAATATTGCTTCTTGATTGGTTCCCTCCAAAAACTCTTATATTTCTATTTTTAAGTGCGCTAAGAGTTAATATATTAACACTTAGATCCCATCTCATTCTAGGAGAAATTCCACAAATTGTTCCTGGTCTCAAACAATACAATTTCATTTTTGAACTATTTGAGAACATAACTCTTTCAAAAATCATTTTTGTTTTGTTGTATGTGGATAACGGAACTAATGATAATTTTTCTGTAACTTTTTTTTCCTTTTTAATACCATAAACACTACCAGAGCTTGCAAAAATAAACTTTTTTACACCGTCGCTCTTTGCTTTTTCCAAAAGCTGATATCCTGCCATTACATTAATTTCCCAGGATAGATTTGGATTAATCTCGACTGAAGGGTCATTCGCAATATTTGCAAGATGAACTACTGCGTCAATATTTTTTAAGGAGATATTTTTAATATCTCTAATATCTTTTTTAATAATTTTAATCTTACTGTTATTCTTTAAATTATTTCCAAACCACATCGTATCTAGAACTGTTACATTGTGCCCAAGACTTGCTAAGCGATTTGTAAGAACTGAACCTACATAACCAGCACCACCTGCTATCAAATAATTTTTTTTCATTTAATCAAACTTAATTCCTGAGCTGTAACTAATTCACTAAAGTTAAGATTCTTCTTAAAAGATGAGTTTTTATTAACATTTTTCAAAATATTTAGTAACTCATTTTTAAAAGAATTTTCTTCTTTAAAAGTCCAATTTCTGATTATTGGCTTTCCTGATGGAAAAACTCTTTTTCCATAAATAACTTTCTGCCCTTCTTTCCATTTGGGTAAGGACAGAACTTTAACAAAACCTTTGCTACCAATTAATTCTAATTCAAATGTATTTTGCCAAGAACAAAAACCAAAATGTAAAAAAATTATAATTTTTTTAAATCGTGCTATAATGTACCCATTGTCATCTTTCTTTTTATACATGAATTCATTTTTTTGAATAAATTTAAATTTCCTACCTATATCAGGTGAATTAAGAAGCCATTGAATTAAATTAACACTATGGGATCCTATATCAAATAAACTTCCTATTTTATTAGTATTAGATTTAGCTGTTCCATTAGAATAATTAATTTTAATTGAGTAAAGTTTTCCAATTTTTCCAGCACTCAAAAAATTCCTCGCCTTTATTATTCCTTCATCAAACCTTAAATTATATCCAATTCTAATGTAAATTTTTTTTTGGTTTGCTTTTTTAATAAATTGTTTAAATACACTTAGATTGTTAAATCCAGGTTTCTCTAATAATAAATATTTAAAATTCCAATTAATACTCTTTAAAGTTTTTACAACTTGATCTGTTGGTAAGCAAACTATTAAAAGGTCTACTTTTTTTAACTTAACGCTATTTATTGATTTAAAATAAATATCTTTTTCATTTCTTATTTTTTTATCTAAAATATAAATTATTTTATAAGGAACTGATTTAATCTTTTTGAGCGCCTGTAATCTTTTTTGACCAATATTTCCATATCCAATTAAGCCTATTTTAATAACTTTTTTCTCGTTACTTCTCATATGTGGTAGAGAACGTTTATAATTTATAATTCGCTCTTTTAGCGTCATTAAAAAACATTAAAGATGTTTCTCTAGAAAAAGATACAAGGTTTTTTTTATAAAATTTCAATTTTTTAATCAACTCATCACTTAAAGTAATTAAATGGCATCCACATCGATTTGCTTGATATAAATTAAATATTTCTCTTGGGCTTGCCCAAAGAATCTTAATATTTTTTTTTGATTTCGCGTATTTAACTATCTCTTTAACAATCACTTCAGGATCTATACCAGTATCCGCTATGCGGCCTGCAAACACAGAAATAATAATGTCAGTATTACTATTAACATTGTTGATTATTCTTTTTACCTGTTTAAAAGTAAAAACAGCCGTAACGTTAATTTTAATTCTTTCAAAATTAAGATCAATTATCAGATCCGTCATGTCTTTGCCTTTGGTATTTTGTATAGGTACTTTAACAAAAACATTCTTACCCCAGCTTGATATTGTACGAGCCTGATTTTTCATCTCCTCGCTGGTATCAGAAAATACCTCAAACGATACTGGTTTTTTTTTTATTTTTTTTAAAATTTTTAGACAAAATTCAATATAGTTTTTAACACCGCTTTTTCTCATTAAAGAAGGGTTCGTTGTGAAACCTTTGATAAAATTTTTTTTATTTAGAGTTAAAATATCTTTTATATCTGCTCCATCTGCATAAATTTTAGTTTTAAAATTTCCCATATATAAAATAATTATTTTTATTAATTAACTACCATTTAGTCTTGTTAACTTTCAAACTTGGATGACTAACTATACAATGCCAAATTAATGCTTGAAAAGATTCAGCATAAGGAGTTACCAATTTTTTATCTAAAATCGGAACTAAAATAGTGCACGTGGCAACTTTTTTTGTAAAACTATTATCTTTTCCAACGATTCCAAAAATTGTACAATTTTTTTTTTTTGCAAATTTTAATGCTTTAACAATATTTACACTAACTTTTTTAGATATATTTCCTCCGCCAACTGAAAAAACAAACACTCCATCATTTTTTTTTAAATTAGAAATTTTTAACCAATTTTCGTAACTAGTATCCCATCCATCGTCATTAATTCTAGCTGTTAATTCTGATACGTTGTCTACTGGAGAGTAACTCTCAATATTGCATAATTTTCTAAAATCATTAACAGCATGAGAACAATTGGCGGCACTACCTCCTACACCCAAAAAAAATAATCTACCTTTTTGTAGTTTGATTTTTTTAACTAACTCTACAATTTTTTTAACATCTCTTATATTTATTTTGCTAGAAATTAGTTCAGCACCATAAAAAAAAGATTTAATAAATTTACTCATTTAAATACTTGAATTATTTATAATTTTAAAAAATTGGATTTACTTTAACGTCGTATTGGCAAAAAGCAAATTATTACATTTTCGTAAAATGCTATATTAAACAATAGTAATTAAAAAAATCTATTTTCTAGAATATTTATAACAATAGTTATTAAAATAAAAATTATATACAATTATATTTCATGAAAAAACTAAAGATTTCCTCTTTATGGAATGCAACTCAAGAATCTGAGCTCAATAATTTAGTCGTTATTAATTTGATAAAAATTATAAGCAAAAGAGAAATAGAGTTTGTTCCTCTTTCAAAATGCGATTTAGTAATTTTTGGACCACACGAATTTCAGTCAATTTTTAATTATATCAAAAGAAGAACTTTAGATTCCATAAAAAAAAGAACTGGCACTATCGATAAATACTTTCCGAACATAGATTTTTATCTACTTAACAGAAAAATAAAGCCAATTAAAATATTTCTATCTTGGGAAAACTATACTTTCCCCAATATAAAATATGATTTTGCAATTACCACTCATTTAGGAATGAGTAACAAAAATCATCTAAGATTTCCTTTTTGGAAAGAAGTTATCGATTGGTCACATCTTGGAATACGCAGAGAACTAACTGCTAGCGCCAAAAGATTTGGATCTTATTATAAAATAAATGATTTAATGAACCCAAACGAAAACAAATTTATAAATAAAAAAAGAAAAATATGTTTATTTGCCACTCATCTTAACGAACCTCGCAAAAGTTTATATTCAAAACTATCTGAACATTTTGTAGTTGAGGGGTATGGGCCTTATTTTAATAAAAAAATTAAAAATCATAGTTCAAGTGATTTTAATAAAAGGGATGTCATGAAAGATTACGCATTCAACTTATGCCCAGAGAATAGTTTAAGTGCTGGCTTTTATAATGAAAAAGTTCCGGACGCATTTTTAGGAAGTTGCTTACCCATTACATGGGCTGACAATAATATTAATCATGATTTTAATGAAAAATCCTTTGTTAACCTTCTAAATTACGCTAAAGATAATTACGAAGAGATTTGCAATTTGCTAAAAGATGAAAATTTCTTAAAAAAACATGCAGATCAACCCTTGTTACTAAAAGAACCTTCTTTGAATAATGAGATTAATTTTATTAATAAAATTATCAGTTGCTTGTAAAAAAATAAAATAGAAAATAATTGAGTATGAAAATTTTTTCTAAAAAAAATAAAAATATTTTAATCGCCAAAGTATTTTATTATAAAAATTTAAAAAAAAAAAGAAATGACATTTGCCCTAACAATGAATTTCTTCAGGTATCAACTCAAATTTTAGAAAAAGGCAAAATTATAAAACCGCACATTCATTTAAATATAAAAAGAAAATCTAATATTACTCAAGAAATATGGTTAGTCTTTAAAGGGAAGATCAAAGCTTCAATTTTTGATATAGATAAAAAAATAATAAAAAATTTAACTCTGAATATGGGAGATTGTCTTATATTATTTCGTGGTGGACATGGATTCAAGAATATTGCAAAAAATACTATATTTTATGAAATAAAAAATGGCCCTTATTATGGAAAAAGCAAAGATACCGCTGAAATTTTAAATGAATTTTAAAAAAATTATATCTAATAAAAAATCAATAAAAATATTTGATTTAGGAATGCATCCTTATGCTGATACTTTTGTAAATAAAAAAGATTTAAACAAAAGTGAACCCGTATATCCCCTTGAGTGTTATTTAAATCCTCAAACAGGATTTATATTTAATAAAATAATAACCTCATCTGAAGAACGTTATAATCTTTTTGACTATTCTTATACTTCTTCAAACTCTGAATATTCAAGAACATATTGGAGAAGCTTTTATAAAAATATTAAAAATAAAATTTTAAAAAAAAATCATAAAATTTTAGAAATTGGTTCAAACGATGGTTATCTATGTAAACAATTTCAAAATAATGGACATAAAATTTACGGTGTAGACGCCTCAAAAAAAATGTCCGCACTTGCAAATAAGAATAATATCAAAACATTCAATTTAATTTTTGATAAAAAAAATAGCGAGATAATAAAGAAAAAAACTGGCAAAATTGATATTGTTATAGCCAATAACGTTCTAAATCATTCAAATGAACCCTTTGAATTTGTAAAAGCAGTTTCAAACATTCTAAATAATAATGGTTATTTTGTATTTGAGGTGCCTTATTGGTTATATTTAGTTAAAAATAAACAATTTGACCAAATATATCATGAACATATTACTTATTTTACAGTAAAATCTACAGAATATCTCTTAAAGAAAACAAATTTATCTATAATTGATATTGAAAGAACAGAATATCATGGTGGATCTTTAAGAGTTTATTGCCAAAAAAATGGATACAAAAATATATATTTAATTAAAGAATTTCTCAAAATTGAAAATAAATACAAATTATTTAATTCTTTAACTTACCAAAAAATTATGAATGAAATTAAAATCAGAAAATATAATTTCATTAAAAAAATCATAAAAATAAAATTAAATAAAAAAATAATAATAGGAATTGGTGCTGCCGCAAAAGCAAATACAATGATTAACTTTATGAAATTAGATAATAGTATGATTGATTATATTACAGATATTTCTCCACACAAAATTAACAAATACACCCCCCTATCAAGAATCCCTATCGTGCATGATAATATTCTAAAAAAAATTAAGAATAAGATTTATGTCGTAATATTAAGTTGGAATATAAGTGATATACTGATAAATAAAATTAAAAAATTAAATAATAAGTTAATATTTATTAAATTTTAATAAAACGGTATGAAATTAAAAAATATTATTAAAGATTGTAAATATCCATTAGAAATTCATCGCGATAATAGAGGTTTCATATGTGATATTTTTTATAAAAAGAAAATAAATCATGTGACTTATATAAAAACTCTTCCCAAAAAAATTCGCGGAAATCATTTTCATAAACACACCACTCAAATTATATTAATAACAAAAGGCGCTCTAGAATATTGGTATAAAAAGCATAAAAGTAATAAAATGGCGAAAATGGTATTACTTGGGCCTGGGGATTTACTAGAAACTCCACCTTATGAAATTCACGCTCTAAGAACTAGAAAAGAAATAAATGAATTTATTGTGTACTCATGGGGAACCAGAGGCGGTAAAGATTACGAAAAAGACACCTATAGAGTTGATAATATAATTGAATAAAAAAAAAGTAATAATTCTAGGCTCTAGCGGAGGACTTGGGGCTGAAGTAAAGAAATCACTTAGTGCAATCAAATATAGAATATACTCATTTTCATCAAAAAATTTAAACTTTTTGATGAAAGATTCCCAACATAAAATAAATTTTTACCTTAAAAAAATTAATCCGGACGTAATAATAAATTGTGCTGGAATTTTCGGAAATAATTTAACTAGTTTTAAAAAAATTTTTGACGTTAACACCAAGCCTTCTTGGGAAATAATAAACTATTATATTAATAATATACCTAAAACAAAAAAATTGATTATATTAATAGGTTCAACAGCTTATCGTGGTGGACGAAAAGAATACATTCTTTATTCCGCTTCAAAAGCAGCTCTGCATAGCATATATTTAGGAGCAAAAGAAAACTTTAAATCAAAAATAATAAATTTAAAAATACTTCATCCAAAAAAAATAAAAACTAAAATGGTTAATCATGCTAAGAATGTTAAGGCTAAAAAAGTAAACTATTATGCAAAAAAAATAATAAATATTATTAACAAGAATATTTAATATTATAAAAATTATGAAAAAAGCTTTTATAACAGGAATAAATGGTCAAGACGGCAGTTATCTTTCGGAACTACTTCTAAAAAAAGGCTATAAAGTTTACGGTATTGTTAGAAGAAATTCTTATCTTGAAAATCAAACTACCCGCTTGGATGATATTAGTAAAAAATTAGAATTAACATATGGTGATGTATTGGATGAAACCTCTCTGGAGAAAATAATTAGAAGTGTAAAACCAGATGAAATATATAATCTAGCCGCACAATCGCATGTTAGAATTAGTTTTGAAATTCCTAAATTCACTACAGAAACAAATGCATTAGGCGTGCTAAATATACTTGAGGTAGTAAGGAAGAATTCAAGAAATTCTAAATTTTATCAAGCTTCTTCTTCTGAGATGTTTGGAATTTCTGTAGATTCTGATGGATTTCAAAGAGAAACAACAAGATTTGATCCCAATAGTCCCTACGGATGCTCAAAAGTCTTTGGATACAACATGGTCAGATTCTACAGAAGAGCTTATAAAATATTCGCGTGCAATGGCATATTATTTAATCATGAATCTCCTAGAAGAGGAGCTAATTTTGTTACTAACAAAATAGTTAAAGGGGCTGTTAAAATAAAACTAAATTTAGAAAAAAAGCTTTATTTAGGAAATCTAGATGCCTTCAGAGACTGGGGTCACTCAAAAGATTATGTCGATGCAATGCATAAGATTATAAATTACTCTAAACCTGAGGATTTTGTAATTGCTACTGGGCAAACTCATTCTATTAGAGATTTTTGCAAGATAACTTTTCAAAAGTTGGGTCTAAACTATAAAGATTACGTTGTTCAAAAAGAAAAATATTTTAGACCGTCAGAAGTTAAATATCTAAGAGGCGATTCAAAAAAAGCTAAAAAATTATTAAAATGGAAACCAAAATATACATTAGATAAACTTATAGATGAAATGATTAATTACTGGTTAAATTATTACAAAAAAAACTCGTAAATTTAATTAAAAATTATAATTTATTATTTGATTTTAATATATGAGTACAAATATATCCGCAATAATACCAGCCTATAACGAGTCGGATAACATAGAAAAATTATTAAAAAAAATAAGAGAAAACATAAAGTCAAATATAATAATAATAGACGATTCTAGTAATAATTTAACAAAGAGTATTTTAATAAAAAAAAAAATTAAGCTCACATATATAAAAAGAAATAAAAAAATGGGGAGAGGCAGTGCGGTTTTAGAAGGATTAAAAAGAGCATTAAAAAATAAAAAAATAGAGATTTTTATTGAAATGGATGCTGATTTATCTCATCCACCTAGCGAATTAAGAAGAAATATAAAATTTTTCAAAGACAAAAATTTAGATTTGTTGATTGGTAGTAGATATCTTAAAAAAAGCCAAATAATAAATTGGCCTATTTCAAGAAGGGTTTTCTCAAGATTAGCTAATTATTTAGCTAAATTTTTATTAAAAATACCATGTTCGGATTATACAAATGGCTACAGAATATATTCAAGAAGAGCTGCAGAAAAAATTACAGAAAAATGCGGGAACATTGGCGATGGTTTTATTATTCTATCTGAAATACTTTTAGTGTTGTACAAAAATAACTTTAAAATAGGTGAAATAAAAACAAAATTCATTAACAGATCAAGAGGAGAAAGCTCAATTAATTATAAACTTATAACAGCTTCTTTTAAAGGCTTGATAAAACTTTTTTTTAAAAAAAATTCTACTTATTATCAATATTAAAAATATTTCTATCTCGAGGAAACCAGCCTAATCTTTTAATCTTTGAGATATCTGCAACTAAATGAGTGCTTATTAGATTGTCAAAAAATAATAATTTAACTTTTTTTCTTTTAGCTAAAAATTTCACAATATTTTTCAAAAAAAATTTTTTACCTGATCCAATATTAATAATGCCACAAAATTTTTTTTTCCATAAAAAATATATTGCTTTGCAAATGTCTTTTGTTGATAAAAAATCTCTATAATGATTTAAATTTTTAAAGTTAACTACTTTAGTTTTTTTTGATAATTTATTTTTAATACTTGGAATTAAAAAAGCAGATGATTGTTTATTATTTGTAAAGCTAAATATTCTTCCGATGCAATAAGGAATTTTATATTTGGCTAATATTTTTGAAATATATTGTTCGGCTTTATATTTGGTGATTCCATATTTTGTTACTGGCTCTATTAAGCTATTTTCTTTAAGTTTTTTCTTAGAAAACTTATAAACGTGAGACGTTGAAGCAAAAAAAAACCATTTCAAATTTTTTTTATTTTTTACAATTGAATTAACTAAATTTTTTGTACCAAAATAATTAACATTCATTGCATTATCGTAATTGCTATTAACTTTATTAACAGGAACAATTGCGGCAAAATGAATAATGAGATCAAAATTATTTAATTTGATCCATTTATTTACCAGATCTCTATTTGTTATGTTTCCTTTAAACTTAATAAAGTTAAAATTATTATTCTTTGAGAACTCTGATCCCAGCCCCCCTGTATGACCTGTAATCCCACAATTTGGTTTAAAAACCATCAAAATTTAATAACTTATTAACAAGGTGATTTAATTGCTTATTGTGAATTTTAGTCGTGGGTAACCCAATAAAAAAACCTCTATCCTCAATGTCTTGAGAAACTGGAAAATATTTTTTCATATTTTTACTAGTATAATTATAAAGTTTAGCAGCAGGTTGATTTAAAAAATTTCCACTAATAATCGGTCTAGTTTCGATTTTATTTAAATTTAAATATTTCAAAAATTTATTTTTTTTATTTTTTAAATCAGGTCTTAATAAAATAGGCAGACCAAACCAACTTGCTTTTAAATTTTTATTTTCATGAAAAAAAATAAATTGATTTTTGTAATTGTTATGATTTTCTATGCTGCTTATAATTAAATCCCGGTTTTCTTTTCTAACAGACATCATCTTATTTAATCTTTTAAACTGACTTAAACCAATGGCTGCAGTTATATCTAGGGGACGCAAATTAAAACCAGAATTTATAAAATTAAAACTTCTTTCAGTATTTTTTTTTAAACCCCTATCCCAGCCATGAGCCCTTAAAGTATAGGCTATCTCATAATCTTCTTTATTTTTACAAATAAGCATGCCTCCCTCGCCTGCCGTAATTTGATGAGAATAATAAAAAGAATAAGATCCAAAATCACCGAAAGTTCCCAAATATTTAGAATTATATGTTGACCCTAAAGACTCACAGGTGTCTTCAAATAAAACAACATTATTTTTTTTGGCCAACTTTGTAATTAAATCAATGTTGGAACAATTTCCTAACACATGAATGTCTACGATTAATTTTATTTTTTTTAATAAATTTTTATCTAGTTTTGCCTCATCTATAGAAAAATTATTAATATTCACATCAACAAATATTGGTTTCAAACCACTTTGTACAAAAGGCCATAGAGAAGTAGGCCAGCAAATAGCTGGGATTGCAAAATAATCACCGGATTTTAAAGAGTTTTTCTTTTTTGGATTAGTCATTGTGAATGCAGCCAGTAGGTTCGCTGAAGAACCTGAGTTTGTCATCAATGCGTATTTGCTCCCGATATATTTTGCAAATTCATATTCAAAACTCTTTGTAACTTCTGACATGGTAACTCTTCTTGATAATATTACATCTACGGCAGCTAAAATATCATCCTGCGTAAAAGCATTTTCTAAAAGCGGGTATTGATTGTGGTTAGATAAAAAAAAATTATCTGATTTGAAATTTTTTTTTATTAAACTTTCTAAATTTTTATTCATTTTTAACTAATTAATAAAAATAATACCTTAAAATTACTTTATCAAATATAATAATTTTTATTTTTAAAACGCTATATAAATCTTGTTAAATTAACTATTAACAATAATAAGATTATTAATTTAATTTAAAATTGAATATAAAAGGTGAATTCAATTCTATTAACATGTTAATTTGTATCTAAAAATTTTTTCAGTGCATAAATCAAGCCAATTGAGCTATTAGTAACG
>Ga0007787_10000053_pt1 | contig 31070 bp, 28 predicted proteins | sample LauGreFa1BDMLBSN_2_FD_59500 | JGI IMG/M metagenome (GOLD analysis project Ga0007787, IMG submission 59500) | Freshwater lake microbial communities from Lake Michigan, USA - Fa13.BD.MLB.SN | ecosystem: Environmental > Aquatic > Freshwater > Lake | place: Lake Michigan, USA | collected 2013-09-23 | reverse complement strand
GTATGTGTAAAATTTTTGAATTCATTAAATTCATATTCCAAATCTTCGATTTGAAATGCTGATATAAAATTGAATTTTTTATTTTTATCAAAATTAATATAATTATCTTCTTTTTGAAAGATAGAATTCATTGGATGAATAAATAATTTTTTTTCAATATTTCGGTGTAGGTATTTTTTAATATATGGATAATTATATTCTCCCATTAAAGAAATAACATCATAACTACTTAAAAATTCGCTAATTTTATACCAAGTAGTTGGTAAAGCATGATTAAATAATTTTCGCTTTATTCTTTGTTTTATGGATGGATGAAAAGGTTTATCTTGAATTTCGTTAATGAAAAATATTTCAGAACCTAACTCAGTATGTTTTTTATCATAATAATCCTCCCAAATTTCACTATTGTTTAATGGGTTTAAACAAATAATGTCAGTTTTAAATTTATTTTTATCTAAAGCTAAGTTTATTTCGTATGTAAATCTTGATGTCCCAGATTGATAAAATTCAGAAACAATAAATAATACTTTACATTTATTCATTATTTAAATTTAAAATTCTTAGTAAAATTAATAAGTAAATGTTCGAAATTGATATTAAAAAATTATTCATTTATTAAATTCCATTTTAATAAGGGTCTAATTTCACCACTCACTTTTTCTAAATACCCTAACTCTCTTTTTTCATCTTTTACATCAAAAGATATAGCTCTTTTTAATTGAAATAAAAATATCTTATGACTATCTAGTATATATACATTAATATAATATGTATTGTCATTTAAAAAATCTTTTGGAATATTACATTGAATTTTTTTACTTTCATTATTAAGTATTTCAATATCAGTAGCAGATCCAAAAATAACCATATCTTGATTGTTTAAAAAATCTACAGCTATTGTAAGTTTGTTATTTTCGCTTAAATTTACAACTTCAAAATTAATTTTGATTTCTTCTTTAATTGAAGGGATTTCAGGTTTTATAGTAATTGATTTAATCTTAACAAATTTATTTCCAGGACATTCATCTAAATTATCAAAAGAAAAAGATTTTTTCATATCTTTTGTATTTAAATCCATATATTTATCTACTATATCATTTACTTTTCCTTCAGCAATAACACCACCTTCTCCTAATAAAATTGCTCTATTACACAAAGCTTGTATTGAAACCATATTGTGACTTACAAATAAAACCGTCCTTTCACCATTTGAGCTTATATCCTGCATTTTTCCAATAGCTTTTTGTTGAAATTCAGCATCTCCCACAGCTAATACTTCATCTACAATTAAAATTTCTGGATCTAAAAATGCTGCAACTGCAAAACCTAATCTAACCTGCATCCCAGAACTAAACCTTTTTATAGGTGTATCTACATACATTGCACAACCCGAAAAATCTACAATGTCATCAAATTTTGCGTCAATTTCTTTTTTACGCATTCCTAAAATTGCTCCATTCATATATATGTTTTCTCGAGCAGTCATATCTGGATGCATTCCAGTACCTACTTCTAGTAATGCAGCAATTCTACCTTTTACTTGGATTTTACCAGTAGTAGGAGAAGTAATTTGGGATAATAATTTTAACAAAGTTGATTTTCCCGCACCATTTTTTCCAATAATACCTACAATATCACCTTTTTTAACTTCAAAATTTATATCTTTTAATGCCCAAACAAAATCACTTTCTGCCTTTTTACTTCTATCATTAACTTGCCCAATTTTAGCATAAGGATCTTCTTTTCCTCTAATTTTATGCCACCATCTATTTAAATCTTCTGATAAAGTACCCGTTCCAACTTGACCTAATCTATATTGTTTGGATAAATTTTCTACTTTTAAAACTATATTATCTTGATTCATTCAATATCATTTTTACTCTATTATAAATTTTCTCAATTAAAGATCTTTTAATTATAAAATTCTCCAAATTAGAATATCCTTTTATTTTAGCTAATTTTATCCAATCAACATCCTTAATGTCTAAATTTTTAAATTTTTGAATTCCATTTTGATGAAATAATTCCAATAATTCATCATCCCACCATAGAATAGGCTCATTGTAACTTGTGAAATCTAAATTATTTTTATAAAAATCAAATGTCCAATTTTTCTCGATTCTTTTTTGATTTTTAAGGTCTAAAAATAACTCGTAATTTTTAAAACTTTTATATTTATTTAATAAGTATTTATCTGTATGATTAAACTTATGTTTTTCAAAACATTGATACCATCTTAGTTTTGATAAAACTCTTTTTTCATTTACATAATCTAAGTGTAAAATTTTAATGTCATTTAAATGAATAACCTTTACATTTTTAGGCCAAGGTAATCTTATATTATGAATAATTGCTTTAGAAGTTTCTTCAATTGTTGATATATTATCATCTGTAAAAGCAATAACCATTCTTAATCCTCCAAAATAATTTTTATACGAAGTAGTTAAATTAACTCTCTCAAAATTAAATAAAGTATTTTCTTGAGATTCTAATATAGTTTGCCATTCTGGAGAATCATTAAAATTAGCACTTAAAAACTCATCCGCATCTAACGCAAAAATTATTTTTTTTCCTGTAATTTTACGTGCTTCTTTTAATAAGATTTTAGTTCGCTCAAATTCGTTGTACTCCCCTTCATTTTTCACTAAAATTACTTTTTCAAATTTTTGTGCAATCTCTACAGAATTATCCGTAGAATTTTGATCTGCAACAATAATATAATCTGCCCATAAAGAGGTAAAAGTTAAAAATTTTTCTAAAATCCAGCTTTCATTTTTTACTGGTGTAATACAAATTATCTTTGGTTTTTCAATCATTTTAAATTGTTATTTATGGCAATAATTAATTCTCCGCTATGAAAAAATAGGAAATTTATATCCTTTAATATATTTTTAATTTTAATGCTTGTAATAAAATCTTCATGCACTTCAATTGCTAATATTTTAACATTTTTTTCTAATTTATTCAAGAAATTAATATCGCTAAATAATTTTGCTTCCGCTCCTTCAATATCAATTTTTAAAATGTCAATTATGTCAATATTATAATTAAGCATAATTGTTTGTATATCAATTGACTCATAAGTATGCAAATCATTTTCATCTGCTAATTCAAACGATTTTGACCAAGCCAAATTATCTCTAAAATTTTTTAGAACTAATTTATCAATAGAATTATTCCATAAAACTTTATTAATTACTTGATAATTTAGATTATTAATTTTTAAATTTTCGTTTAAATAATCTGCTGTTTCTTTGAATGGTTCAATGCAAAATAGTTTTATTTTTTGATTAGATTGACTTAAATAAAGTGAAGTATATCCCACATTAGCTCCGCAATCTAAAATCATATATTCTTTATTGTTATTAAAACTTTCAAGTATATCTAACAATATTTTATATTCATGATTCTCAAAAATTTGAACAAAAACTTTAGCATCAGAATCTCTTTTTCTAATTTTAATATTTAACTGATTCAATAAAATAATTCTTTCAAATCTATTTTCATTAAAATTATATTTTTTTAAAATTCTAGAAAAGAAATAGTTAAAATGAGTTTCATCTGAAAATAGTTTTAAACTCTTTTCATGAAATATTTTAAATATAGAAATAAATTTATACTTGAGCTCCATATTAAACTGTATCCATAAATGTTCTTTCGGTTTTATTGAAAATTATCATTCCAATAAATAATAAAATCATAGTAAATATTATGCTATATAACAAACCTATTAAACTAAAACTACCTTGACCTAAAAATGCAAATTTACATCCTTCTATTACATGAGTAATTGGGTTTAATTGTACAATAAACTTTAAACTTCCCGTTATAGTGCTTAAAGGATATATTATTGGTGAAGCGTACATTAATAACTGTACACCAAATTGTAGTAAAAATTTTAAATCTTTATATTTAGTAGTTAATGCACTAAAAATCAAACCCATGCCCAATCCTAAAAACGCCATTATTATTAAAAAAACTGGAAATAATATAAGCTCAAATTGTGGATGAATTATATTTGAATTAAAATAATAATAAAAAAACAAGAACAAAAACAATATAAATTGAATTAAAAATTTTATCCCATTAGATAAAACTACTGATAAAGGATTTATTAAACGTGGATAATATACTTTTCCAAATACACCAGCATTTGCAGAAAATGTATCAGATGTTTTTAAAAAACATTCTGAAAAGTAATTCCAAATTATTATACCAGTCATATAAAATAAAGGTGTTGGAATTCCATCTGTTGAAATTTTTGCAATATTTCCGAATACAAAGGTATAAATTAATGTTGTCATTATAGGCTGAACAAAAAACCATAAAGGACCTAAAATAGTTTGTTTATAAACTATTACAATATCTTTTTTAACCAATAAAATCAGCAAATCCCAATACTCTAGTATTTGTTTTAACCTTAGATCTAATAAATTTTTTTTTGGTTCTATTATTATGTCCCAATTTTTTGTTTTGCTCATTACCAAATTATTTCTTGATTAACTAATTGAATACTTTCGAATATTGAAAAAACCACAATAAAACCTAATAAAACTCTATTAAGCCATTTTTTTTCGATTGTGAATTTAGAAAAAACTAACACTAAAAAAGGATAATAAGTATAAAAGAACCTATATTCCTTTGATTGATGGTGTAATCCAAAATAAAGCAATAAAAATAAGGTAGGGATAATAAATGAAAATAACATTAAATAATTTCGTTTAAAAAATAGAAGGAATGTAATAAAAATTGAAGAGTAAACAATTATTCGAAAAATAAACGAGTTTAAAAATACTAAAAAAACATTTAAAGGATATTTTACAGTATGAAAGAATCTGAGATTTGGTTGATTTAAAAACCCATGAATTCTTTTTATATTATAATCGTTTTTAAGCTCAATATTGGATGTTAATTCTTTTAGATCGTTTTTGGTTTTTAATTCAAGTTCTTTTCTAATTTCTATGGAGTTATTTGTGTCTAAAGAGAGATGAAAATCATCTTTAATTTTTTGTATTTTTTTAAAATCTAAATCATTTAAATTATTTATAAAAATTTCTTGAGGAGTTCTTTCATCATTTTTATTTACTAACCAATAAACTGGAGAGTTATTATCCCACCATAAATCAGAATAATTTAACTTTTCCGAATACTTTTTCATTTCAAAAAAGGCTAAATGTTTATGGTTTTGATAACTAAAAGTATCAGCTAAAATTATTATTTTGTTTGTTTTGTAATAATTTCTAATAGCCCACGTACCATTAATAATTAAAAACGGCATAGAAAATACTAAAACATATTTCAATATCATTTTTTTATTTGCCCAATATTTATAAACTATAAAAACACCACATGAAAATAGAAACACCACTAAAAATGGTCGAAGCATCAAAGAAATTGTTAAAAACAATCCAGAAAACAACAGATGGTATTTAGCATTTTGTACAGTTAAATCTGTTTGGAAACTTTTAATAAAACAATAAACTCCAAATACTAAAAATGAACTTCCAAGTGCGTCTGTTATCAATAAATTATTGTAGTAAGAATATACTGGAATAATATTAATTAACACGAAAGTTATATAAAATGCAATTTTTGAATTAGTAAATTGTGATGCAATTTTAGATAAATAAACTTTAGCCAATGCTGTAAACAAAACTTGAAGAAATAAAAATCCTATTAATGCATAATGTTTAGAAAGAAAAATTCTTAATGGTAGATAAAAAAAAGCAAAGCCAGGGGAACGAAATGCATAAAAAACACCAAAGTCATATTGATTGGTATCTGCAAAATTTGAAGGAAACTCAGGGTCTAAATTGGTTTTAAAAAATGTAAATCCTTGTCCATTTATTAATCTTTCACACGATTCAACATAAGTAATTGCGTCTCCATTAATTGCATATAGATTTCCCCATGATAATCCAAAGGTATTTAAACCAAAATGAAAATATACAATATTGATTAATAAGGATATAAGAAATAAAATTAAATATTGATTTTTACTTATTTTCATTATTAATTATATAATTAAAAGTTTTTTGAATTGCATCTTCAAAGGGTGTAAAATAAATATTTAAGATTTCGTTTTTTAATTTATTATTGTCGATCAAGATTTTGTTTACATCACTTTTTCTATCTTCAAAGTAATCCACATCAAAATTCAAATTTAATGTATATAAACTGTTAATTATTTCTTTTATTGAAAAATGATCATTAGAGGCAACATTATATATCTGCTTGTCTAGCTCTTTTTTAAAAATGAAATAATCTAAAACTTGCGTTAAATCGCTAATAAATAAATAATTCCGAACAGCTTCTCCGTTACCATATACTTTAATTGGTTTATTACTTACAATATTCTCTATAAAAGTATTTATTACACCTAAACCTTTATTTGTATTTTGACCTGGACCAAAAACATTGCTTATTCTCAATATAGTAAAATCAAAATTATATTTTGAAGCGTAATATTGTAGATAGTATTCTGAAGTTAATTTTATTATCCCATGAGGCGAAACAGGATTTTTTAAACTTTCCTCATGTAATTTTTCAACAGAATTGCCATAAATTGTTCCTGCACTAGAAGCTAAAATTATTTTTTTTACATTGGTTTTAGTTGAAATTAATTCCAAGAAACTAACAAAAGGCTCTAAATTTTTGTGAATTTCACCTAGAGGGTCATGCCATGAAGTGGATGGAATACTCGAACTTGCTAAATAAACAACAGTATCTATATTTTTAAATTGTTTTTCTAGTAATAAATTATCAGAATAATTTAGTTTTTGGTAATTATCAACATTGGGTAGTAAATTATTGCCAAATCTAAACACATTAGCACTGCCTTTGATTAGTAATTTATTTACCAAGGCTTTACCAATAAAACCCTCCGAACCAACAATAGCAATATTCATCTAAGTATGATTTAATTTTTATTTACCATATTTACCAAGAAAAATCATTGGATTTTTAACTAAAAGATAAATGGATTAAATTAATAAATTTAACTATTAAATAGTTGCAAAAATAGTTACATTTTTATGTAAAACAAATTAATCTATATTTAACTTTTGTTCTATTATACTAATTGGTCTATTTCTTACTTCATCAAATATACGTATAATATATTCACCAATAATACCTATACTAATTAACATTGATGAGCAAAAATATGAAATAACTAAAATTAATGAAGTATATCCTTTAGCTTCAATACTACCCATATAATATTTTGCAAGTGTTATGAAACTAAAAATAATAGCAAATAACAAGCCTGTAAAACCAATAAAAGATATAAATCTTATTGGTATGTATGAATATGAGAAAATTCCATCTAAAGCAATTTTTAATAGTTTTTTTAACGTGTATCCTGAATCACCTTCTATTCTCCCTTGTCTTTCATATTCAACACCAATTTGTTTAAATCCTACCCAAGACCTTATTCCACGTAAAAAAGGGTTTTTTTCATTTAACAAAAGCATGCTGTCCACAACATTTTTTTTCATTACACAAAAATCACCACTATCTAATTGAACATTAATATTACTAATTTTATCTAATATCCTATAAAATAAATAATAGGAAGTTTTTTTAAAAAAAGATTCTTTTCTTTTTTTTCTAACACCATAAGCAACGTCGAAACCTTGATCTAAATAACTAAAAAATTGAGGCAATAAAGAGGGAGGATCTTGTAAATCATCATCAATAATTGCAATATAATCACCTGAAACAATGGATAATCCGGTTTTAACAGCAGCTTGATGTCCGAAATTCCTAGATAATTTCACAGCTTTAATGTATTTAAAATCTTTATATAATTCTTTAATTACATCAAAACTACCATCCTTACTTCCATCATCCACTAAAACTAGTTCTAAATCCCAAGCGTTTTTGTTTTTAACTTCGTCGATAGCATAAATTAGTTTATGAATAAACTTTGCAGAATAATATACTGGAACGATGATTGAAATTTTAGTCATTTAAGTACAATATTATAAATATTACTAATCTAATAAAATTTTGATTTAAGCTTTAAAAAATAGCTTTCGAAATATTTGTATGATAAATAAGAAATTAAAATTGTAACAAGTAAAGTAAGTAAATAAAGTAATATATTATAATACATAATATCTAGCTCAAATTTATTAAGCAAATCAATTATCATGTAAATTATTATCCAATGATAAATATACATTCCATAAGATATTTTACCTAAAAAGTTCATCATTTTATTATCTAATTTTAGCAAAGAGTTTGGATTAGTAGATAAGTTTAGAATTATTATTGAAAAAAGAATTGCATAAAATTCATCATTAAAATACGATAAATGAAATCCTAAAATCCATAAACCAAAACCTAAAATAAATGAAACTAATTGAACAATATTACTATATAGAAATTTTAGAATAAAGGATTTATTAAGATAATAAATATAAGAAAACAAACCTCCTAAGGCCATGCAATTTATTTTAAAATGATTAAAAAAATTGGTTATATTAAAGAAAACTTGTTTAAATTGAATATTTTTTATGTAATTAAAGTTTATAAAATCACTTATATGAGGGGCTAAAGTAATTGAAATAAATATAAACATTAGTGGAATAAACAAATTATTAAAATATTTAAATAAAATTGGCCAAATTAAATAAAATTGTTCTTCTGTTCCAATAGTTCCTAAATGATAACCACCACCAATTCCGTTTATTCCAAAAACAACTAAATTAGGCACTAAAAATAAATACATTAAAATGGTTGTGAAATTTAAATCCGAAAAACTATTAATTTTACCGTAGTAATCAATGTTTATTATTTTTGGAAAAACAAAAATTAAAAGCAAAATAATTAGAAAATAAATTGGCCAAATTCTTAAAATTCTTCTAATATAAAATTTTTTAATGTTTACTTGTTTAAAGTTATTCTTTTCAACTAACATTAAATAAGTAATTAAAAATCCACTAATTACAAAGAATAAAATAACTCCTAGATGACCTGATGTATATTTAAAAAATGGTATCGAATCTTTAACATTTTTAATTCCGAAACTAAATTTTGATAATTCTATATGTCCTATAATTACTGATAATGCGCCTATTGCCCTTAAAGCATCAATACCTGGTAAATATTTTTTTATTTCGTCCATTATTAACTTTGTAAAAGTTTATTTACAATATTGTCTATTTCGAACCAAAACTACTATTTTTTATCAATTATTTTGTCATGACTCTATAAAAATATTTATTTTACTTTTTTATTCGACTTTTAATAACTATTCTCAATTGTTTATTTATTAACTTTATCAAATATTAATTTTGATTATAATTTATTTTAAAATATCATTATTTAATGGATAGAATTTTAGGAGTTATTGGAGCTGGAGATTTAGGTAAGCAAATTGCACACTACGCAATATCAGATAACCATTATGATCATGTGGTTTTTTTTGACGACTTTATTGAGGCTGGTAAAGATAATGTAATAGGTAAAGTCGTTGATGTTGAAAATTCTTATAAAAACGGTTTGTTCAACGATTTAATTATTGCAATTGGTTATAAACATTTAAAATTTAAAGAAGAAATTTATAACAAGTTTAAAAATTCTATTCCATTGGGAACAATAATACATTCTTCTTCATGGGTTGATAAAACTGCAATTATAAATGCAGGTAGTGTCATTTTCCCAAATTGTACTATTGATTTAAATGTGAAAATTGGTTTTAATTCTATATTAAATTTAGGTTGTACAATTTCTCATGACTCGACTTTGGGAAATCATTGTTTTTTATCACCCAAAGTTTCAATAGCAGGGTTTACTCAAATAGGTGAAAAATGTATAATTGGTATTAATTCGACCATAATTGATAATTTAATTATTTGCGATAATACTCAAATTGGTGCAGGTGGAATTGTAATAAAAAATATTCTAAAAGAGGGACTATATGTTGGTAACCCTGTAAGATTATTAAGATAAAAGATGAATTTATGTTGACATTTAATAAGCCATATTTTTCAGGCAAAGAAAGCAATTATATAAACGATTCTGTTTCTAGCGGGCATATTTCTGGAAATGGAAAATATACTCAATTATGCCATAATTTTTTTCGAAGAAAATTTGGATTTAATCATTGTTTATTAACCACTTCGTGTACAGATGCATTAGAAATGGCTTCTATATTAATAGATATAAAAGCAGGTGATGAAGTAATTATGCCTTCCTATACATTTGTAAGTACAGCAAATGCTTTTGTATTGCGAGGAGCTAAAATAGTTTTTTGTGATAGCAGAAAAGATCATCCAGGTATAGATGAAGATTTAATCGAATCCTTAATAACAACCAAAACAAAAGCTATAGTCCCTGTTCATTATGCAGGTGTAGCCTGTGATATGGATAAAATAATGGATTTGGCAAATAAATACAATTTATTTGTGATAGAAGATGCTGCACAAGCAATAGATTCTTATTTCACAGGCAAAAATGGGGTTCAAAGACCATTAGGAAGCATTGGTCATTTAGCTGCTTTTTCTTTCCATGAAACTAAAAATATAATTTCTGGGGAAGGTGGCTTATTGGTAATCAACGATGAACGATTTAAAGAACGTGCTGAAATTATTTGGGAAAAAGGAACCAATCGTTCAGCATTTTTTAGAGGAGAAGTAAACAAATATGGGTGGGTAGATGTTGGAAGTTCATTTTTACCATCTGATTTAATTGCGGCATTTTTATATGCACAATTGGAAAATTTAGAAGATATCCAAAATAAAAGAAAATCAATTTGGGAAACCTATTATAAAGGATTAAAACAATTAGAAGATAAAGGTAAAGTTAGACTTCCTTATGTTCCTCCATTTGCTTCAAATAATGGACATATGTTTTATATTATTTGTAAAAACTTAGAAGAGAGACAAGCGTTAATTCATCATTTAAAAAGCAATAAAATTCATGCTGTATTTCATTATTTAAGTTTACACAAAAGTGATTTTTATATAGAAAAACATGATGGACGAGAATTACTAAAATGTGATTTTTTTTCAGAAACTTTGTTAAGATTACCTATGTTTTATGAATTAACAAAAGAAAACATAAATGAAGTAATCGATTCTATCAACGTTTTTTATTTATAAAAAAGTTATATAATCCTTTTTCAATAAATATAAAGCTAAAGTGAGAAATAATAATTGTAAAAGTAAATATCATTAGAAATATAATTTCATTTGAAAATATATGATAAACTTTTAATTTAAACAATATTTCTGGTAAAATAAAAATTACAATTGGATGAATTAGATATATTGAATAAGAATAATCACCTAATTTATTTAATAATCTAGAATTTAATTTGAATTTATGTTTTATTTCAAGAATAATAATTGAAGTGATTAGAATTGTTAAGTTTATATATAAATCAAATTTGTAGTTAAATAATTTTAAATAAGATAGTAAATACAAAAACAATGAAATACTTAAAATAAGTTTTAATAAACCTTGTTTTAAATTAAGCTTAAGTATCGTTTCAAGATTTCTGCCAACTAAAACTCCAGATATGAAAAATAAATGGTTAATTTTTGTCAGAAATAAATCGTGTGAAAAATTTATAAAATGATTTCCAATAATTAATACTCCCCATAATATTAAAATTATATTATTTATTTTTTTGGAGAAAATTAATCCACTTAGTCCATAAATTAAATAATAAAAAATTTCATAATTTATACTCCATCCAACATATAAAATAGGACTATCATTTGACGGGATGAATAATAATGATTTGATAATCGCAAAAAAATTAATTTGTCCAATAAAAAATTCAAAATAAAAAACAGTTACGAGAGTAATAATAAAATATAAAGGCCAAATCCTGAAAAAACGTTTTTTAAAAAATATAATGAGTTGATTGAAATTATTTATTTTGTTTAACGACGTGTATGAAATTATAAAACCACTTATAAAAAAAAAAATCTCTACTCCTTCGTGCCCTTTACCAAATAAAATCTCACCCAACATAAAACCTTCTGAATTCAACATTTTTCTTGCATGGAATCCAACTACTAACATTGATGCAATGCCTCTTATATATTGTATCGAATTTATCATTTTAAATTGTTAGTTTATTAAACAAATTATATTTTGTCTCAATTCATTTTAATCAAATATAATAATTATTAGATTTTTGATTTAAAATTTGTAATTTAAATAGGCATATAAAAAATACCTTGAGGGATAAAAATAGTATAGATTTTTTTAATATATACCAAATGTATAATTATTTCATTGATTCGTTCTTAAAGAAGAATAAAGAATACATTATATTTTTTAAAAATTATTCATTTAAATTAAATATTTATTTTGAAAATGTTTGATAAAAATAATTGATAGATTATAAAAAATAATTAGAATTAATATAGATTTTATTCAAACATTAAATGATTTAATTGAAAAAAATTAATATTAAAAGAGATTGTTTTTTTATTAACTTTACAAATAATATAATTAATCTAATTGCAATCAAAAAATAATTGCTTTTAAACAATTTAATTTTAGTATAAACATTTATAAAAATTTAAATATGAATTTTAAAACTGTAATTGTTACAGGTATTAATGGAAATGTAGGACAGGGAATACTCAGGAATATAAGAAATACATATAAAGATATAAAGTTAATTGGTACAGACGTAGCTAGTTTTACATGTGCAAATTATTTATGTGATAACTTTTATCAACTTCCTTTTGCTTACGATCACAATTATATTTCTGAAATATTTAAAATAATCAAGCAAGAAAATATTGATTTAATAATCCCCTCAACAGATTATGAAGTATATTATTTATCAAAATACAAATCACTATTGAATGTTAAAATTGCTGCTAGTGATGAAGAAATATCTAAAATCTATTTGGATAAATATTTAAGTTATTTACATCACAAAAAACATGATATTCCATTTGCAAAAACTTGGCTTCCTAAAGATTATGATTTTTCCTGCAAAGATATAATTATTAAACCTAGAGAAGGGAGAGGGTCTAGAGGTATTGAAATTAATCCAAAAGACCCATCAAATTACTCAGATAGTTATATTATTCAAAGTTATGAAAAAGGAGTTGAAATAACCTCAGCTGTTTATGTAAATCAAAACAATAAATTACATGGTGTATTTACGATGGAAAGAGAGTTGACAAATGGAACAACAACTAAGTCTAAAGTTGTTTTTGATTATGACAATCAAATTTATGAAATTGCCGAAAAAATGATTTCATTAAAGGGTTTGAAAGGAAGTTTTAATATTCAATCAATAGTAAATCATAATGGTGACGTTATTCCTTTTGAAATAAATTGTAGAATTTCAGGCACAAATTCAATCAGACATAATTTAGGTTTTCAAGATGTTAAATATACTTTACAAGAATTTCTTTATAATGAACTTCCTGATAAACCTAAACCGATAAATGGAATGGCTACAAGAATTTTATTAGATGTAATTTACCCAGAAATTACAGACGAAAAAAATATAAATAATTCTTCCTCAAATTATATTATTTACTAAATATGATAAAATATATACTTTTTGATGTTTCAGGTACGCTACTATACAAACCAGATGTTATAAATAATATATACACAATTCTAAACAGTAATGGAATTAATGTGAATTTAAAAACTTTAATTTATAACCATAAAGTTTTAACTGAAACAATCATCTTTCCAGATAGAACTAATAAGAGTTTTTACAATAATTTTAATGCTCAACTAATTTATTCTATTGGAGCTATTCCAAACAATCATCTTTTGGAGCAAATTTACAAGGAATGTACATATAAACCTTGGGTAAAATTTGAAGATACTGATATATTATCGGAATTAAATTTACCTTTAGGAATATTATCTAATTTTAATTCAACTCTTGAAGATAAATTATTTTTATTTTTTGATAATATATTTAAACATGTTTTAGTTTCTGAAGTTTTAAAAGTAGCAAAACCGGATATTAAATTTTTCGAAAAAGCCTTAGAAATTATTAATTTGAATCCAGATGAAATTTTATACATAGGTGATTCTGTAAAACTTGATATTGAACCTGCTAAAAAAGTTGGGTTTAATACTTTGTTAATTGACAGAGATTGTTTTTACTCAAAATCTTCTGGTATAAATATAATTAATAATTTGTCCCAAATTAAAGATTTTATTTAAAGTTGCAATAGCTTTAATTTTGATATATTTTGGAATTCAAAATTTTTTATTTCTGATAAGTCTATTGGATTTGAAATTAAACTTATAACTTTTTCGCTAATTTTTACTATATTATCATATTCATCTATAACTAAATTTCGTTTTAACTCTGGGAAATTATACAATATATCTGAATTATTGTTGTGAATACAAGGCACGCCTAGAGCTAAGCTCTCCAAAACAATTTGACCGTAACTTTCTGTAAATGAACAATATAAGTTTACATCCATACTTCCTAATAAATTTAAAAATTCAATATAATTCAAATGATGATGTTGTACTTTACGTTCGGTCGGTAACAAATAATCAAATTCATCCTTCCCAACGAAATGCACTACACTATTAGGAACTAAACTTGCTGCGGCCACTTGTGTATGTCGATTTTTGTTGTAGCTATCATTTCCAAAAATTCCAATATGAATTTTACCATCGTTAAACTTATTTATATTAATACCTTTAGGTAATTTAAATGGGATATCTATTTGATGGCAAGGAACATTTGTTTGTTGGTGAAACAATACTTCTAATCCTTTTTTTATGACACCAAATTGTTGAATTTTATCTTTTTTAGCTAATTCGAATAAATATTTCATATTTTGTTGTCGTACAGAATTTTGATTGAGTTCGGCTAATCCTCCGTGATAAATTACAGTACATTTAATTTGATGTAGATTACAAAGTTCAACAATTTTAAAAAAATACTCAGGAAAGCCATTCAAAATGATATGCTCTCCTCCTTTTGTTTTAAAAAAACTAATGAATTTTAATAAATCTTTATCACTTATTACTTGATTACTATAATATTGAGGAAGAGAAATGTTTTGTCCTGGAAATATTGAATTAGATGCATTCAATATTCCTAGCCAATTACTATCAGTATTTTGTGGACAAATACTCATATATTTTTTTATACTTAATAACTCTATTTTATCTAATAAATCTTGAAGATTATAAGAAGTTTTGTTAAAAAAAATCTTGTAAATAGAATTTAACATTTTAATAATATTTTTTTAATCGGGTTAACAAATACATAAAAATAGGAAATTCTATTGATATAAAAATTTTATTAAATTTTATTGATTAAAATAATTTGAAAAAATTTAGGTAAGTTTAAGATTTTTCTAATTTAATAAAATTTATTTAGTTCAATTTTTAATGATATAAATTTCTAATTCTTAAAATTTATTCCATCTCAATTTTTCAATTGTAAAGCTTTTATATTTTTGTTTAAAAGAATTAAATATATTATCTTCGAACAAAAAATATAGTTTAATATGGTAAAAGTTGCGATTGTTGGATTTGGATATTGGGGTAAAAATTTAGTTAGAAATTTTAATAGTATCGACAATTGTAATCTCGCCTATGTTTGTGAAAAAAATGAAGTTTTAGGTGAAAAATGTAAGAAGCTTTATCCTAATGTAGAAGTTGTAAATGATTTTCAAATTTTATTAAATGATAAAAGTTTATCTGCAATTATTATAGCAACACCAGTTGATACACATTATAATTTAGCTAAACAATCATTACTTGCAGGTAAAAATGTGTTAGTTGAAAAACCATTAACTAATTCTTTAGCTGAAGCAGAGGAACTAAAAAAAATTGCTGAAGATTCGAATTTATTATTAATGGTTGATCATACCTTTTTATATACAGGTGCCGTTCAGTATATTAAAAAATTGATTGATTCAAATGTTCTTGGGAATTTACAATATATTGATTCTATTAGAATAAATCTAGGACTTTTTCAACATGATGTAAATGTTCTTTGGGATTTAGCCGCACATGACATTTCAATATGTTTGTATTTAACTGGAAAATTTCCCGATTCCGTTGATGCAATTGGATTATCTCATACTGGCAATAATATAGAGAATATTGCTTATTTGACTTTGAAATTTGATAAAGATTTAATTGCACATTTTAACTGCTCTTGGATTTCACCAGTTAAAATAAGGCAAATGTTGATAGGAGGAGATAAAAAAATGATTTTATACAATGATAATGAGCCAACAGAAAAAATAAAAATTTACGACACAGGTTACATAGCAAAAACTGATGAGGAAAGGACTAAAATTTTAGTCGACTACAGGGTTGGTGATATAAGTGTACCAAAAATAGAAAGTTCTGAAGCTTTAACATTAATGGCATTAGATTTTATAAATTCAATAGAGAGTGGATCTAGTCCTATTTCAAATTCTAAGCTTGGTGTTGAAGTTGTGAAAATTTTAGAAGCAGCACAAAAATCTATTGAAAATCAGACAAAAAAATAAATTTTTTAATTGGAGCTCAAAAATAATTTAAACAAAATCATATCAATTTATGGAAATATTAAATTTAGATACAACTAAAAAAAGCTTAAAGAATGTAGAAGTTGGTGAAGGTGTAAAAATTTTTGATTATGTTAATGCATACAGCTGTTCAATTGGAGATTATTCAAAAGTAGGCGCATTTGTAGAAATCCAAAAAGGTGCGAGAATTGGAAAAAATTGCAAAATATCTTCACATTCATTTATATGTGAAGGTGTACATATTGAAGATAACTGTTTTATTGGTCATGGAGTAATGTTTACAAATGATTTATTTCCAAAAGCAACGAATTTAGATGGTTCTCAAAAATCAGATTCAGATTGGGAATTAATAGAGACATATGTAAAAAAAGGAGCTTCTATTGGAAGTAATGCAACAATTTTATGTGGAATTACAATAGGTGAAAATGCATTGATTGGCGCAGGATCTGTGGTAACAAAAGATGTTCCTTCAAATAGTATTGTGGCTGGAAATCCTGCTAAAGTCATAAAAAATAATATATAAATATGAATGAAAGAATTAACTGTCTTGATTTAAAAGGTCAGCATCAACAAATTAAACAAGAAGTATTTAAAGTTTTTGAAGAGGTATATGATAATACGGCATTTTCAGGTGGTAAGTTTGTAGAAGAATTTGAGAATAATTTTGCCAAATATATTGGATCAAAATATGCAGTAGGTGTTTCTAATGGAACTGTATCGCTTCATTTAGCAATGTTGGCATTAGGAATTGGAGAAGGGGATGAAGTTATTGTTCCTGCAAATACATTTATTGCAACAGCTTGGGGAGTATCCCACGCTTATGCAAAACCAGTTTTTGTTGATTGTGATCCTGATACTTGGCAAATTGATTGCACTAAGATAGAAACTTTAATAACTTCAAAAACTAAAGCAATTATAGGTGTACATCTATATGGACAACCCTTTGATGTGGATAAACTTAATGAAATTTGTAAAAAACATAATTTATATTTAATTGAAGATGCAGCCCAAGCTCATGGGGCTAGATATAAAAAAATAACAGTTGGAGTATTTGGTGAAATGGCCTGTTATAGTTTTTATCCCGGTAAAAATTTAGGGGCTTGTGGTGAAGCTGGAGGAATTACAACAAACAATTTAGATTATTTAAAGCATTTACAATCTTTAAGAAATCATGGCTCAAATATTAGGTATTATCACGATGAAATTGGTTTTAATTATAGAATGGGAGGGCTTGAAGGAGCGTCACTTAATGTTAAATTAAAATATATAGAAAATTGGAATAATAGAAGAAGAGAAATTGCAAATTTGTATCAAAAAAATATTATAAATCAAAAAATTAAAATGCAAATGATCCCAGAGTGGTCTGACGGTGTTTATCATTTATTTGTAGTTACAACGGATAACAAAGATGAACTAATTAAGCACTTAGATTTAAATGGAATTTCTGCTGCATTTCATTATCCTGTTCCATGTCATTTACAGAAAGCATATTCTTATTTAGGTTATAAAGTTGGCGATTTACCTAATTCTGAATATTTAGCAAGTCATTGTGTATCACTACCAATGTATCCAGAATTAACTAACGAACAAGTTTATAAAGTAATCGAAACCGTTAATTCATTTTAAAAAAATTATGGAACAATTATTTATTTTTCCATTTAACGGTAATGGCTTAGAAGCTTTACTCTGTATACAAAATCAATATGATTTTTTAGGTTTTATTGATGATACACCAGAAAAAATAAATAAAACTGAATATGGTTATATGATATTTGATAGGAAAATATTAAAAGATTTTCCTAAAGCAAAATTACTAGCTTTACCTGGAAGTCCTAAAAGTTTTCATTTAAGGAAATCTATCATAAGCAATTTTAATTCTGATTCAAAAAGGTATACAAATTTAATTCACCCAAATGCTTCAGTATCACCATTTTCAAAAATTGGATACAATGTTGTTATAATGGCAGGCGTAGTAATAACAGCAAATTCAGTTATTGGAAATCATGTTTGTATATTACCAAATACTGTTATTCATCATGATAGTAATGTTGGTGATTATTCTTTATTAGGCTCAAATGTAACTATTGCTGGATATGTAAATATTGGAGAAAATTGTTATATTGGAAGTGGAGTTAGTGTAATAAATGGGGTGGAAATAGGTTCAAATTCAATTATAGGAATTGGAACAAATGTTATTAGAAATATTAATTCAAATTCTAAAGTAGTAGGTAATCCCGGAAGAAATATTTAAATTTATAATATGTTATTAACGAAAATAATTGATAAATTACCATGGAGAATTCAAACTTTATTGGGTTATAGGCCTAAAAAAGTTATAACAGATATTTTAAAATTAGATTCTAAAAAAATTAAATGGGGAGAATTTGTTTTTGATATAAGTGTTGAGCCAAATGTTATTCATTGTGAAAATAATGGAGCTTCACCGTTTACTGAACTAAAAAATAAAGTTTTATTAGAAAAATTTGCTACTTTTTATGTTGTCGAACTAGAAAAATGCACATATTTAAATACTTATGGATATGATACTTTTATTCAAAATAACTGTATAATTGAACCATTAAGTATAAGAAGAGATAAAAGCGATTTTTTAGGTGATTTTACAAAGACTCATCCAGCTTTAACAATTTTTAAATATCCCGAGAAAAAAATCCTTAAAGGAAATGTACTTAACCTGTGTACAATGGGTGCCGAAAACAACTATGGACATTGGACTATGGAGTTAATGCCAAAAATTGGATACTTAACTAAATTAGGTTTCACTTTTGATGATTTTGAATACATTTTAATAAATAAACACCCTTGGGATTTTCAGAAAGAAATGTTAAGTTTAATTGGTCTTCCAAAAGAAAAAATAATTGAAACCTCTGTAGGAGATTGTTACTATAGTGAAAAAATGATTGTACCTTCTCATGATACCTTTTCGATGTATGGACATAGTTTTTTAAGAAATAGATTTCTAGATATCTTAAATAAATCTTCTTTAGACAAAAATACTCCTAAAAGAATATATGTTTCAAGAAAAAATGCAAAATGGTCAAAAGTTACTAATGAAAACGAAATTGATAAAGTATTAAATAAATATAACTTTGAACAAATAGCTTTTGAAAATTATTCCGTATTAGAACAAATTAATTTTATGAATAATGCTGACTTTGTTATTGGTGTTCAAGGTTCAGGATTAATTAATTCAATTTATCAAAAAATTGGTTCTAAAATCATTGAAATTTGCAACAAAAATAACATTGTATTAACCTACTCTATATTTGGAAGGTATAACCATTTAAATCAAGGTGTTGTTTTTGCTGATCCTGTGCCAAATGCTGATTCAAAATATTCAGATAATTTGTTTATAGATCCTGTTAAGCTTGAAAACTTGATAGAAAAAATGATTTAAAATTAAAGCAAAATACACATATTATTTATTATATAATTAATTATGAAAATATTAGTTACTGGAGCTGCTGGCTTTATTGGTTCTCATTTAACGGATAAATTATTAGAAATTGGACATGAAGTAATTGGTTTGGATAATTTGTCTAATGGAAAATTGGATAATTTATCTAATGCTTTCTTATCTAAAAATTTCAAATTCGTTGAAGTTTCAATATTAGATATTAATAATCTTAAAGAAATTTTTGATAAAATTGATGTCGTATATCATTTAGCATGTTTAGGTGTTCGTCATAGCTTGCATTCTCCATTTGAAAATCATAAAGTTAATGCAGAAGGAACAATAAATATTTTAGAACTTTGTAGAAAAACTAATGTAAGTAAATTCTTCTATATTTCAACAAGCGAAATATATGGAAGAGCAACTTCTTTTCCAATTAAAGAAAATGATGCAACCTATCCTTTAACGGTATATGGCTCTAGTAAGTTAGCTGGAGAACACTATACAAATTCTTATTTTGAATGTTTTGGATTAGATACTACTGTTTTACGTATTTTTAATAATTATGGACCAAGAGCACATTACGAAGGTGATTGTGGTGAGATTATTCCAAGATCAATTGTTAGGGCAATTTATGGTCAAAATCCTGTTATTTTTGGAAATGGAAATGTAACAAGAGATTTCTTTTATGTAAAAGATACTGCAAAAATTCTATCTGATTTACTTTTAAAAAAAGGTATAACTGGTAAAACTTTTAATTTAGGAACAGGAATTGAAATCACAATGAAAACTTTAATTACAAATATTGTTGAGTATTTAAAAATGGATAATATAGCCATTGAATATATGCCTGACAGACCTGCGGATGTTCCTAGACTTTGGGTCGATAATAGAAATATTAAAGAGATTATATCATTAGACGAATTAATGCCATTTGAGGATGGTTTAAAAGAAACAATAAGTTTTTATTTAGATCTAAAAAAAGAAAAAAATCTATTAGAAGAAATTGATTTAATAAATTGGAAAAAATAAATGAAAAAGATACCTATTACAATTCCTTACTTAGGTAAAGAAGAGGCAAATGCTGCAAGTGAAGTAATTTTATCAGGTTGGGTTACTCAAGGACCAAAAGTAGAAGAATTTGAATCAATTTTTTCAAAATATGTAGGTTCTAAATATGCAGTCGCTGTATCAAATTGTACAACAGCACTTCATTTATCTATGATTGTTTCTGGAATTAAAGAAGGAGATGAAGTTATTTGTCCTTCAATGTCATATATTGCAACAGCCAATTGTATAAAATATGTAGGAGCAACTCCAGTATTTGCAGAAGTAAATGAAGATTATAATCTTGATATTGAAGATGTAAAAATAAAAATAACTCCTAAAACAAAAGCAATATTAATAGTTCATCAAATTGGAATGCCAGCTGACATTGACGCCTTTAAGCAATTATGTGAAGAAAATGGGCTTGTTTTAATTGAAGATGCTGCTTGTGCAATTGGATCAGAGTATAAAGGGTCAAAAATTGGTAGCCATTCTGATTTAGTTTGTTTTTCATTTCATCCAAGAAAAATAATTACAACAGGTGATGGCGGGATGATAACTACTTCAAAAAAAGATTTTTATGACAGATTAAAGTTATTAAGACAACATTCTATGTCTGTTAATGATAGAATTCGTCATGAATCTACAAATGTTGTAATTGAGGAGTATCTAGAAATTGGATACAATTATAGAATGACAGATATACAAGCAGCTGTTGGAATTGAACAAATGAAAAGATTAAATGAAATTATTGAAGAAAGAAGAAAAATTGCTATTAAATATATAAATTCATTTAAAGAAATTGAATGTTTAAGATTACCTATTGAAAAGCCTAATTATAAATCTAATTATCAAAGTTTTTCAATATATTTAGATAAAACATCTCCAATATCTAGAAATGAATTTATGCAAAAACTTTTAGATCTAGGTATTTCAACTAGAAGAGGTATTATGACTGCTCATAGAGAGAAAGCATACTCTAAATTTGTTAATTCCAGTTTACCAGCAACAGAAGATTTAGCAGATAGAAGCTTGTTATTACCATTATATTATCCAATGGATAAAGCTGATTTAGATTTTGTTATAACAAATGTAAAAAATATATTAACTAAAAATTAAATATGTAAACATTTTTATTTATGAATAAAAGTTGCATCTGAATTAAAATCGAAACTTTTGAATAAACTATTTAAAGGGTATCCTGAATATACATAGCCATTTATAACACTTTCCTTATTTCCATTTGTTATAGTTGATTTTTCACTAGCCGAATAGCTTAACTTTATTGGAAATCTTAAGCAAATTGCTAAATTTAACAAACTCATATCTTTATGGCTATCTGTTTGGGTATTTAATGTTAGATTGATCATTTCTGCTGCTAATGCTTTAATAACATCAACATTTCCCCCTACAACTCCTGCATTATAAACGGATTGATATTTATAATAAAAAGGAACTTTAAAATTTGCATCAATTTTAAAGTTATTTAATTCAATTTCTAGCCAATTTGAATGTCGTGTTTTATTTACTTGATCCCTACCTACATACAAAAGTTCATTATTTGAATGTGTTTTAAATGGGTCTTTGGTTATAAAGACATCGTTTACATCTGTAAAAAAAACTTTTTTTAAATTTAAATTAGATAATAAAAAATAGTAAGCAAACCATCTTTCTTCGAAAATGGAATAATTGCCGTATTGAAAATATCTAAATTTAATTTTTTCGGTTTCATATAATTTAATAAAATCTTCATCAATACCATCATGTAAAATAATTCCACTTAAATTTAATTTTATCATGCTGTTATACCAAGGTTTAATATAATCAATATTTGGTCTTGTTAAAATATTTCCGTATTGAGGATCTTTTTTATTTACAAAATAACATGTTACAATTAATTCCTTTTGTTCTTTCTCCCACGCTTCTATTTTTACAAATCTTGTTGCAGTAGTAAATTGTGTTAAATAATGATTTTTAGCTTTATTATTTTTTAGCCAATTATTGAATAACACCTTTTTTGAACTAAAAATTAAAGTGTTGTGGATAAATACTTGTAACTTGTAAAATTTGTCAATAAACGAATTTTTTATACGTATAATCATTATTTAATTTTTGTATTACAATTTTATATTTGCTTAAATTAAGCGGTGTTTATTAACTAAAATTTGGCTTAAATCTGGGACATTACGCACAAATATACATAGATGTTTTGAAAATTTTTGTGTGAATTATATAAATTTATATAGACTATTATTACATGTCAGCACATTTGTAACCTTTAAAAATCGGTTGTTATGTTGGTAAATTACCTTTTGAAATGTTTAAAATTTAATTTACATTAAAAGTTATTTGATTTTACCCATATTGAATTCCAACAATAATGTACTCAATTTATGGCTAAATAACTCCGCTCCTTTTTTATTTAAATGTGTTGCATTATAAAAATACTTTTTGTCTAAACATATTGAATCATTTGAAAAGTTAAGGAATTTTAGTGAATATTTATCTGCAAATAACTGATAAAATTCAATAATTTTTGAATGATTTTTTATAAAATTTTGTCCTTCTATATATACAGGAGAATATACCAATATTACCTCTATATTTTTAACACCACATTCTGCTAAATATTTATCGAATTTTGCTATTGTGATTGAATCAAGTTTAACTTCATATTTGTCCATATTTTTTTGCGCATCATCAAAATCACTGTTCCATTCTACATCCTGTCCTTGGTACCCTTTTATCCTTTGTGTTAAATTAGATTTCGGCATTATTAACATTTTAATTGCAGTTTTTATAGCGTCTAATTTTCCATAATATCTAATTAAAGGGATGTAAAAATCTGTAAAATTATAGCCGTCATAGTTTTTTAAAGATTTAAAAAACTCATTATTCCATAACATATATGGTAAAAATTGATCGGGATTATATAAATTACCTTTTTGAAAAGTACCTGCATCTATTGAATGTATTATTAATTTGGGTTTTTTGTTGTATTCTAAAACAAGTAAATGGCGAAGGTATTGCATATTAAATGTATGCCCATCAATACCTAAATTATAGGTTGTTTTATTCAATTTTTCTTCAATAATTTGAGAATCAAAATGAGTCCATGCTCTTGAACTTCCATATATTAAAATTTCGGAATTTAACTTTCCTTCCATTATTATATTCCATGTAGGGTATTCTTTTTGTGCATGAGAGTTAGATTTTTTTAAATTGGCTGAAATAAAATAATCTATTAAATAACTTGACAAAGTTATTGGTAAAACAAAAAATATGGTATTAATTATAAATTTTTTCATCTGAATCATTTTATTTTTTATTTTTTCTGTTTACTAGTTATTTAAAACTGAAAGTATATAAATTGTTGATTAGAACCTGCGAAAATAAAAATTGTTATAACTAAGATGTAATAAAATGACCAACGAAATAACTTTGATTTACTATTTAGTATTTGTAATACATGGTCGTGTTTTTTTGAAATCCACTCCATACTAATAAAACATAGTATTATAAAAATTATTGGAATTGCTTGATGAGAATCATTAAATTTAGGCATAGTAAATAATGAATCTGAAAAAATTATTTTTATAAAATTCAACGCATCTGAGATATGATTTGATCGAAAAAAAATCCATGAAAAAAGTATTAAAGCAAAGGTTGAAAAAATGGATATGATTTCTTTAATGTTCAATCTATCATTAGTTTGTTTTTGAATAGTTTTTTTATTGTAATTTAAAATTAAACTTGGTAAAAAATAAAGCGCATTAATAAATCCCCAAACAACAAATGTCCAATTTGCTCCATGCCAAAATCCACTCACAATAAATATTATAAAAGTATTTCTTATGTGCTTAAATAATCCGTTTTTACTTCCCCCTAGAGGTATATATACATAATCTTTAAACCATGAGGATAATGATATATGCCATCTTTTCCAAAATTCAGGTATAGTTTTAGAAAAATATGGAAAATTAAAATTTTTACTTAAATTAAATCCAAGTATCTTGGAAGTTCCAATTGCAATATCAGAGTATCCAGAAAAATCTCCATAGATTTGAAAAGAAAAAAATATTGTACCCAATAATAAAGTACTACCTGTAAAATTAGAATAATCATTGAAAATAATATTAGCAAATTGGGCACAATTATCTGCTATAACAACTTTTTTAAATAATCCCCAAAGAATTAGTTGCATTCCATCCACTGCTTTTGAGTAATCAAAAAATCTTTTTTTATAAAACTGTGGTAATAAATTAGATGCTCGTTCAATTGGGCCTGCTACTAACTGTGGAAAAAAACAAACAAATGCAGAAAATGCGATGAAATCATTAGTTGGTTGAATTTTATTTTTATACACATCAATAGAATAACTTAATGTTTGAAAAGTATAAAAACTAATTCCTACTGGTAAAATTATATTAAGAGTATTAGGTTTTATGTTTGCTCCAAAAAATGTGAATGCTAATATAAAGTTATCAATAAAAAAATTGTAGTATTTAAAAACTCCCAAAAAACCTAAATTTATAAATATACTTGTAAATAAAAGTATTTTCCTATTTGTTACATCTACTTGTTTTTTTAGCCCTATTCCAATCAGGTAATCAATTAACGTACTAAATAAAATAAGTGATAAAAATTTCCAGTCCCACCAACCATAAAAAATGTAACTAACTAAAACTATTAATAGATTTTGTAATTTAAGATTTTTATGAGTTATAAACCAATAAAGTATAAATACTATTGGAAAAAATAGTGCAAAATCGATAGAATTAAATAACATAAATAATTTCTAAATTTTATTGGAATTTCTTATTGATTTATTTTATCAAACTGAATGTTAAATTATAAATGAGTTTTATTTTAATAAATTATTGCAAGTTTAATCAATTTTAATTAGAGTTGAAAAATATTTGAATGCTTAACGAAGATACTCAATAAGTTTTTGTTATTAATTTGTTATTTTATTAACTTAGAAATTAATCTAATTTAACCCTTATTATCTTATAAACTTCTTCCAACTCTCATCAAGATACTCCATTTGTTCAATTGCTACTAAGATAAAACGGTTTTGAGTATGGATTTTAAGAGTTTAGAATATGTCATGAAATGAACCATGACCCATTTGGACATAAAAATAAAAAATAGTTGATTCATTTTCAATTATTTAAATTATAAATATATATAAAAATGAGCAAAAAGAATCAATGGTTTAGAATTAGATTATGATTGAAAAGGATTTTCAATGTCTTAAAATAAAATCTCGAATCACGAACAATTCCAATTAATTTATGTTATCTTTTTTGAACTTTTGCGTGCAACTAATATTAAAAAGAGATAAAAAGGCATAAAAGGAATTTTATATCTAACTAAAGCTCCAAAGTTTGCGGTGCTTAATCCAATTCCAAATCCTAATAATAGCGTAAATAATAAACCAAATAAGAAAAATGGATCGGATCCTACAAATTTTAAAAATCTTCCTAACCCTGTTATCAAAACAATAATTGATAAAATATTAATTACTGCATTTTCTAAAGCAGAAAACAACATTGTAGGCGAACCAACTTCCCATAAATATGGACGAAATATTGCAGCATTTACAGCTGGAAAAAATTTACTTAATGCACCTCCTAGTGTTGGTTCATAATCACCAATATCAAATGAGTTACTGCCATAAACATCCCTTTTTAAATCCTGATTTTGAATAGATGCTTCTTCTAAAGCTCTATCAGGAGAATATTTACCAAATGCATCGCCCCCTGAACTAAAAATAACATTTAATATTAAAAAAATACCTATTGTAAATAAAGGTAAAACAACTATTTTAACTACTGGACTTTGTATTTTACGAATTCTTTCGAAGTTAGCAAATAATAATAAGCCTGGAAGTATTGCCAATAAAATATAAGATTTGATAGTAATAATTAAATAAATAGCAAAAATAAGTTGAAAAAGTGTTCCTAATTTAAACTTACGTTCTACCACAATTTGATGTAATCCATAAACAGCAAAACAACTTGCAGCAAAAGTATAAGTATCCTTCATTATTCCAGACCCCCAAAAAACTGAAGATGGTAAAAATAAAAGACTCCAATTTGCTTCTTTTATATGCTGTGGATAACGTTGTGCAACAAAAGTATATAACTTCCAAATCCAATTATAAACCAATGCAGCTAATAAAATTGTGGTAGCTATAAAACCATTTAATGAAGGTATAGATAAGATACTGGTTAATTTTATAACTAAAAAAGTTCTGGAATCTTGAAGCATAAAAATTGGAGGATAGGTTTTAACTTTCCAAAATGCATAAGTTGTAACAGTATCCTTACCATCTAAAAATAATATTTGGAAATAATCCATTGGATATTCCCAAAAAACTTTATTCATTGCTACTACTCCTTCATAATAATGTACTGTATCTCCTCCTTTATAATATAATGCATATATTAAACAAAATAATATTCCTCCAAATAATTTTATCATTAACCCTTTGGTGTAGAATGCATAATAAGGATAAAATACTATTTTATTAGCTGTTATAGTTTTACTATAACTGTAAATTACTAACAAAATAATAATACTCCAAAATATATCTAAACCTGTTATAAGAGGAAGTTGATGCATGAGTGCTAATTTATAAAAAGTTTTGGTTTTATTTGTTTTTAAAAGGAATTTACTTTTTAATTAAATTTAAATCGTTTATTTATAAACCTTTATATTTGTAAAAAATTAAAAATTATAGTATGCTGAATAAATTTAAATCTCTCCTAACTAGGTTATTATCAAAAAGTACTATGTTTTTAACTATAAGCGAACTAGCTCATCAGCACAATAACATAATTAAAATTAGAAATTACACCAAGGCTAAAATTCATGTAAATAATTATTTTTGCTATGATAAAGTTGATAATTTCCAATTTGGTAAAAATGTTTTTTTTGGTCCATACAATGTGATTTATGCGACAAAACAAAATAGTAATGATCCTGACTCTAAAATTTATATTGGTGATTATTCCTCTATTGGGGAGCAAAATAATTTAAGAACTGGTGGAGGAAATATTTATATAGGTAGTAATTGCTTAATTTCCCAACAAGTTAGCATTATTGCTTCTAACCATAGTGTTTATAAAAATGAAATCATTAAAACGCAAAAATGGATTGCAAAAGATGTAATTATTGGTGATGATGTTTGGATTGGTTGTGGGGTACAAATAATGCCTGGAGTTAAAATAGGAAACGGAGTTGTAATTGCTGCAGGAAGTGTTGTTACAAAAGATATAAGTGATTACTCCATTGTTGGTGGTGTGCCGGCAAAAGTGATTAAAAATAGAGTTTGATTTTTTATTTAAATTTTATTTTTTTTCACTTTTATAACTCAAAATAATTTTACAAACTCGAGTTCTACTTTGCTTTTTCCTTTTTTACTAGTAAACATTTATATTATAAATTTAGCTGTTGTTAAAATATACTTTACATGTAAAAATTAACCACAAGATATATCGAGCTAAAGGAGGTTTAACTTATGGGGGCGGAGAAACTAGGTTTATATAGTTTGAGCCATTAGCGGTTTATAAACTGCATGCTAGAATCTTTTCAAAATATAAATGTAATTTAACCGCAGTGTACGCTAATGCAAGTAGCCTACTACAGTTTATAAATGAATACCTAGTACAAATAAGTAATTAACCATAAAGTTGATGAGCAATTGGATAATTACTTATTACAAAATTTAAAGAATTATACTAATATCTTAATCTTTTACCTAGTTTATAGGTAAAAGATAAATTAAATACTCTGTTGTTAACTCTTGTGTTAAAAGCTTGACTACTATTTACAATGTTTTCATTAGGTGAAATATTGGCTGTACCTAAATTATAATTGAATGCAATTTGAAAATATTCAAACTCGATACCTGTTCCCATTATTAGACCATAATCGTATTTTTTAAAATCAGCAATTTCTCCATCACTTCCCCAAATTATATCTGCAGAGCTTTTTTCTAATTGTCCATTTTTAATTTCTTCATATCTATATTTCCCATCTAATCCAATACCTAAGTAGGGTCCAAATGTTAAAAAAATATACGAAGCTTCTACCTCAAATTTTACTTTTGCTAAAAGTGGAATATCTAAATAGGTTAAATTCAATCTTCTTTTATAAACATCATCTAAAATTTTTTCATTTATTCTATGACCTTTTGTAGATAAAAAAACGCCTGTTTCAATCCATCCTAACCAGCCTATTAACTTAATGTCTTTTGTAGGAAATTCAAAAGATAAACCAAAATTATAACCAGGTTTCCATTTATAATCATAACTAAATGTATCGTAATAGTTTCTAAATAAATTATTTGATAAATTCATACCTGTTCGAACTCCAAAATGTTGAGCATAGTAATGTTTTTTTAGCACCTTAAGAAAGGTATTATTTTGCGCTAAAATTGAATTGGATAGTATTAGTATGAAAATATATGTTAAAATTTTTTTCATGGATGTTTAGTTTAAAAATGTATAAACAGGTGATTAGCTTACAAAATTAGTTTAAAAATTATTATTATACCGAATAAAGATTAAAATAACCTTTTAAATCGGGAAACTCTTAAATTCTTGTTAATCTAAATTCGGCATTAACCATTTTAAATTTTAAAATTCGTTTAGTTCATTTTAAAAAACAATTGGTTAACAGTGAGAGCCGATAGGCTCCTGTGTGAATCCGAAGGATTTCCGTGGACAATATTTTTACGTTTAAAGTGTATTATGTAAGATTATTAATCAAGGATACTAAAGCACAAAAACAGTTCGTGAACCCCTCGAGCTGAAAGCTACCTCTGTGGCTCGCTACCCTTGGTTTACAAAGGATAGTATTCAAAAAAGTTTATAGATTTAACTTATTATTAATTTAATTATCAAACCAATTCAATAAATTTTTGAACAACGTTGGAGATGTGGTATTGTTCTAGATTGTTTACGTGGAACTGGTTTTGGTAATTGCCTTGTAAAAATTCTTGGATTTTTGAGGAGTCTATATTTTCGGGATTTAGACTTAATATAGGTTTTTGAACGATGGCGTAATCGATTAATTTACTAGGTATTTGATTGGGAGAATTACTGTTTTCTAAATTTATTACAAAATCCATTTTTTGTAATTCGATTAATAATTTTTCTCTGGGTATTGTTGGATGAATTTTTAATTTATCGCCTAGTTGTGTTTCAAATTCTTTAATTAAATCTGTGTAGGGTGTATAAACATGAAACACAAAATTTTGTGATAAACTTGTTAAATATTGTAATAAATTTTGAGGATTTCTGATATCTTTATAAAACATTCCAGTAAATGCAAATTGTGGAATTGCATTGGAAACAAAGGTGTTTTGTTGATTTAAATCAAATTGAAATCCTTGAGGAATAACATAAATTTTATCTCTGAATTCGGGATAATAACCTTGTATAGCTTCTTTTACCGGAACGGTAATTTTATCTGCCAATGCACAAAATTTCCTTTCGAATTTGGCAAAATAAGTTGGGTAATTTGCTCTTCCATTATCCATAAAAGGATCACCACAATCTGCTATCCATGTTTTTGGAAATTTATCAGGAAATTTTTGTTTGGCTTTGGCTGTACCCCAATGAATAGGATGAGGGTCGGCTATGGAAATGATTAAATCAAATTGATTTTCATTTTTAATAATCTCAGGTATTCTTTTAATAAATTCTATGTAAGGAAAAAATAAATATGTGCCTAATAACTTACCCAAAACTTTATCGATTAAAGGTCGGTTGGGTATTCCATCACTTGTAAAAGGTTTTATAGAATATTTTAAAGGAATGTTTTTAAGTTGAATATTAGGGTATCGACTTAAAAATTGCGAATAATCATATTTCCCTAAAACAGCATAACAAGTTACATGATGACCTTGATTGGCTAATTCTTTAATTAATTCAGTTGATCTAAAAGATCGAGGAGTTTGGAGAGGTAAAATATGTTGGGTAAGCACGAGAATTTCCATACTTTTTGAACAAAAATATTAAAAATTAATTATACTTAAACAATACCGTCCTAAACGTTTTTAAAAAAAGTAAAAAAAAAGAGGAGAATTTAAGTAT
>Ga0007787_10000052_pt1 | contig 31102 bp, 30 predicted proteins | sample LauGreFa1BDMLBSN_2_FD_59500 | JGI IMG/M metagenome (GOLD analysis project Ga0007787, IMG submission 59500) | Freshwater lake microbial communities from Lake Michigan, USA - Fa13.BD.MLB.SN | ecosystem: Environmental > Aquatic > Freshwater > Lake | place: Lake Michigan, USA | collected 2013-09-23 | reverse complement strand
AGAATACGCACCACAGTGGTAGGGCCTGAACGTGCGGTTTGCGGGCATTATACCAGAGAAAGGGAAGGCAGCTTATGACGGCCTATTTCATCGGATCGATAAAGTCGCACGATGATTCATGGGTGACCGACTATGTTGGTGCGGTGCCTGCCCTGGTCAGGCGGCATGGCGGGGAGATGATCTGCCGATCCACAGAATTTGTGCGTTATGAAGGTGAAGGCCACGCGCCAGACTATGTGGTTGTGGTGAAGTTTCCATCGATGGCGGCGATTGACGCCTTTATGAACGATCCCGATTACGCCCCATACAAGAACGCGCGTATTGCCTGCACCATCTCAGACATCTTCGCGATTTCATGAACCTGGCGATATGAAAACGTTGCGCGCTTTCCTGATCGCCGCTGGGATCTGGTACTTTTGCAACCTGGTCCTGCTCTGGCCGCCAGTCTACGCTGCCGCACTGCCGCTCATCTACCCCAATATTGAACTGGGGCAGGGGACTCCGATCTTCGGTCTGCTGCTGGATGCCTGGCTGATTGTAGGCATCCAATTGGGGGCAATTGGCGCCGTAGCCCTGTGGGGCGCGCGCGATCCATTGCGTTACCGGACGCTCGTACCGGTGATTGTCCTTACCGAGCTGGTCGGTTCGGCCTGGGATATCTACAGCCTTGTTTGGAGCGGGGAGGCGCTGTGGGTCGGCCTTGTGACCTTGGCAGCTCACGCTGTCATTATCGTGGGTGCCTGGCTTGCCTCATGCGCTGCGGACCGGGAAGCAGGGGCGAGTTTATCGGGTGAGCCTGAGGCCGCGGGCGCGTAGTCTTTCTATAATTTCGTCCGCGGCCGGGCAGGCTAGACCGGACTGCTCAGCAAAGCGTGGGATCGCACCGGTTAGTTGGTCAAATTCCGACTCAAGACCTGCTTCAAGGTCGCGTTGCAGCGAACTGGTGACATCGGGCGGAAAGCGCCGGATGAAGTCCAGCTTTTGGCCCACGCAATCCCTTGGTAATTCTACGCCATGCGCTGCCGCTATTCGCGCGACTTCGTGCATCGCCGCAACCAGCAGCGCGTTGGCTTGGGGATCGGTAAGGACCTGGCCGACTTTCAGTTCGAAAGCCGGGGCCACGCCGCCGATCGTCGCGGCCATCAGGAACTTGTCCCATAGTACTGGTCGGATGTCAGAAACCAGCGCGGTTGGAATAAAACTGGCGACAAGGCCTTCGACCAGTTGAGCTTGCGCGATTGTTTCCCCAGTCCTTCTGGGTTGGGGAATTCCGACCGGACCTACCATCAGGCTCGCGGCTACTCCGGTGTGGTGGACAATCCCTTCCTCCAACTCGAAAAAACCGTGCATTCGCGATCCCAGAACTGCAGCGTGAGGCAGAGCGGCTTGAGCTATGCCAGGGGCTTCGATCCCGTTCTGCACCGTCAGCAATGTGAAGCGGCTGGTGCGTAGTGGTTTGAGCAGCGCCAGCGCCGCATCCAGCTGGAAGGTCTTGGTGGCGATGATGACATGGTCCGGGGTCATGCCTGGGTCACAGGCGGTTGAGACCGGCACGTGAACTTGCAGCAATTCTCCCCCTTGAGACAGGAGCACGCCATTGGTTCGCAGCGCGGCGAGCCGATCTCCACGCGCGATAAGCAAAACTTCATGCCCGCTTGCGTGAAGTCGTAAGCCCAGAAAACTGCCCACCGCCCCGGCACCGATGATGACGATCCTGCTCATCGGTCAGGTGAAAAATCGGTTTTCTGGACGCGGCAGACCGAGATGATCGCGCAGCGTTTCACCTTCATACTCGGTTCGAAACAGACCGCGGGCCTGCAGTTCAGGCACGACCTTTCTGGTGAAGTCTTCCAGGCCTTCGGGCAGATCGGAGAACATTGTGGTGAAGCCGTCGCACGCGCCCTGTTCAAGCCAGTGCTGCATTTCGTCCGCGATACTCTTGGCTGTGCCGACAAACGCCAGTCCACCGTAGCTACCGGCCTTCGCGGCAAGTTGACGAATTGTCAGCTTCTCCGACCGGGCGAGTTCGATCATGATGCGGCGCGAGCTCTTGCTGGCGTTCGATTCGGGAATATCAGGCAAGAAGCCATCGGGATCAAGGCCCGAGACGTCATAACCGAGCATACCGGACAGCGAATGAATGCCACTGTCATAGTGGACCAGGCTGTCGAGCTTCGCGCGCTTCGCGCGGGCTTCCTCTATAGTGTCTCCGACTACGAGAAAGGCTGCCGGCATGATTTTGATGTGGTCGGGGTTGCGCCCTGCTTTCATGGCGCGCCGCTTGACGTCGTCATAATAGGCCTTGCTGCCTTCCAGGGTTGATTCAGCGGCAAACACGGCTTCCGCGGTTTCTGCGGCCAACTGACGGCCTGGGTCGGACGCGCCTGCCTGAAAGATCACTGGCCAGCCCTGAGGCGGACGCGCAATGTTGAGCGGTCCGCTTACCGAGAAATGTTCACCCCTATGGCCCAGGCTGCGCATGCGGTCGGGATTGAAGTAGATGCCAGCTTCCGCATCCATCTTGAAAGCGTCGTCGGCAAAGCTGTCCCACAATCCGCACACCACGTCATAAAATTCTCGGGCACGATGGTAGAGCGCCGTATGGTCGGGTTGTGTATCCAGGCCAAAGTTTCGACTGCTATCCGGGTTGGAGGTCGTAACGACGTTCCAACCAGCGCGCCCGCCGCTGATATGATCGAGCGAAGCGAAGCGACGCGCGACGTGGAACGGTTCGTCATAGGTCGTCGAAGCAGTGGCGACTAGGCCGATCCGCGACGTTATACCGGCGAGGGCTGAAAGCAGTGTGAACGGTTCGAACGATGTTACCGTGTGGCTGCGCATCAGAGCGTGGCGTGGAAGGTTCAGCACACCCAGATGGTCTGCCATGAAGAAGTAATCGAACTTCGCGGCTTCCAGGTTGCTTATGAAGCTCTGAAGCGCCGGCAGGCTGAAGTTCGCATTGCGTATCGCTCCAGGATACCTCCAGGCGCCGGTGTGAATGCTGACTGGCCGCATGAACGCGCCAAGGTGAAGTTGCTTGCCCATTGGTGCACTCGCGCTCAATCTTGCGGTGCGACCGGACCGCTTTCGACGGTCCGGTCGCCAAGGCGCTAAGCGGGCGATCCCTTGCCCTGCGCCAGATCGAGTTCGCGGCGAACCGCGAAGTGTTCGTCATAATTCTCCGGCTTCAGGCTAAAGGCCTTCTGGCGCGGGATCCGCTGAGCGTTGATTTCATCGTACTTGAGGAAATAGGCTTTGTGCATACGGTAGAACGGGATTTCGGGCCAGAGATGATGGATCAGGTGGTAGTTCTGATAGACCAGTAGCGGGTTGAGCAGCCATTCCCAGCCGAACCGCATGGTCGTCGCCATATAGGGATCTTCCTCCTGTGCGATGATCGCAGGATGGTGCGGCAGGATCACGAAGACGATTGCGATGATCAACAGCGTTATCCGTGATGGCACGAACCAAAGCATGAGCAATTCCCACCCGAAGCCGAAATACAGCGCGGCGGCGAAAAGCAGTGCGAGGAGCGAATAAAAAACGATCAGTTCGGAGCCGTGTTTCCTTCGCACGTTCTGGCCATGTTTGATAAAATACCAGATGTAGGCACCGTCAAAGAAGGTCCAGCGGAGCGGGATCTGCCACCATGGCGATTCGTGTTCGAATCTGTCGGGATCCATCGGACCATTGGTGTGGGTATGATGCTTGTTGTGTACCCAACGGAGCAACACCATCGGAGCGTAGGGAAAGAGGAAGAACAGGCCGATCGCGCCGATCGTTTCGTTGATCCAGCCAACGCTCGACAGTGACTTGTGTGCGGCGTCGTGGATTACACTGAACAGCAGATAGGTTATAAGGCCGTTGGCGATTGTGCCGGCCAAGAGCGGAATCACAGCGTTGAGCGCAAGATACCAGATCGTTGCAATCCCTGCCATGGAAACGATGAACAACAGCGTCGTTGGCAAAGCCAGGACCGGTGGCTTGCGCAGCAATTCGAAATGTTCGCTGGACGATGTGGGGAACGCCTTCGTCGCCATTTTTGAGATCCCTTCCTCTCTTCGGCTTCGCGGTACCGCCTTGGGTTGACGACTGACCGACTTGACGCAATGGCAGATTTCATCGCGCAACCGCATCAACCATATACGATTTGTTGGACAATGTGCAACATTTATCCCAAGGTGCAAATTGAGATTGGGATGCCGAATGCATAGCTTAGGGGTGGATCTATGGGTGCTCGTAAAGTGAGCCGAGACTTTGCCGGGGAGGTTGAGGATAACCGTGACGAAGCGGAAGGCGGAACCATTGGTGACGGCTCGTCGATCGAGCAACCGCGCAAAGCGATCCAGTCAGTCGAAATCGGTGTCCGCGTGCTTCGCGCCTTGATGGCCTGCAGCAAGGATGGTGCACACCTTCGTGAGGTCGCGGAGAAATCAGGCCTATCCCGCAGTCAGGCGCATCGTTACCTCCTGTCGTTCGTCAATACCCAAGTGGTAGAGCAGAACGCCCAGAACGGTCGCTATGCGTTGGGAGCTTTTTCGGTTAGCCTTGGCATGGCCGCGCTGGCACGGGTCGATCCGATGCAGATTGCGGGCTCCCATCTGACGAGCGTGCTGACCGAGTTGCAGACGACCGGTCTGTTGTCTGTGTGGGGTAACTATGGGCCAACCGTGATCCGTTGGATCGATGGCGGCATCCCCCTGTTTACCACCTTGCATGTGGGGTCGGTTCTGCCAATTCAAGCCTCATCGACCGGGATTCTCTTCCTTACCCATTTGCCGCGCGCGGTTACCCAACCTATCATCGAAACAGAACGGGTGGCCGGACTGTCGGTCGATGACAAGGAGCTGGCTGAATTAACAGTGCGGGCGCGCGAACTGGGTTATACAAGGACCTACGGTACGGTCGTACCCGGCCTATCCGCCCTGACCGTACCAGTATTTGATCCTGAAAACAGACTGGTCGCGACCATGAGCGTACTGTCGCGTGTTCAAGACGAAAATTTCTATTCGGAACAAAAGATCGAAAAGATTCGTACAGCGGCACGCGAGGCAAGTCGAGCCATTGGTTGGTCAGGATAGGCCGGGGGCTTTCCCCATCCCCATTCGTAATTCCCGCTCCAGCTGTTGGCTGAAGCTCCCATGACTTCACATTCGTGACGGATGTCAACCTGTTAACAGGGGTACAAAACCATTGTCGGTGATCGCGCAATCCATCGGTAAACGCGAATTTATTGTCTTGATGGCCATGATCCAGGCGTTGCAGTCGCTTGGCTTCGCTACATTGCTTCCAGCAATGGGTGAGATCGCGTCCGATCTTGGGGCAAGTGGTTCGAACCAGCGACAATGGCTGATCAGCGTCTTCCTGATCAGCTCCGGCTTCTTTTCGCTTATACCCGGCACGATTTCGGATCGGTTGGGACGAAGGCCGGTTTTGCTCACTTGCATGGCTGTCTTCGCTCTCATCAATCTTCTGTGTGCCTTCCTAACAGATTTTGAGGTCTTGCTCGTCGCCCGGGTGCTGCTCGGTTTTGCCTCGTCCGCGCTGCCCGTCTTGCCTCTCGCGATTATCCGTGACCGATACCACGGTGAGGACATGGCAAGACTCCAGGCGTTTGTCGCGATGATGTTCATGGCCGTGCCGGCACTTGCGCCGGGTCTGGGATACCTGATCTTTACGCTAGCCGGGTGGCGTACAATCTTCCTCGTAATCGGATTGCTGACGGTAGGCGTATCTGCATGGTATTACTTTCGCATGGAGGAAACGCTGCCACTGGCCAAGCGCAAACAGCACGGCGTCGCCGAACTGGCCGCAAACGTTACTCTGGTCCTGACGAATCGACGCTCGATCGGATATGTATTGGGCATGGCGCTGATGTTCGGAGCGCACTTCGGCTTCATCAACAGTTCACAGCAGTTGATTGGTGAGCATTTTGGAGCTGGTGAATTCTATTCTCTGCTTCTTGGCCTTATGGTGGGGTCAATGATTTTCGCGAGCATAGCGAACTCGGCCATTGTGCATCGTTTCGGAATCCGGCGGATTGCACATGCCGCGATCCTGTGCCATTTGCTGATTTCGATCTGCCAAGTCTATCTGGCCTCGCGCCCCGGTGAAACCTTGCTCCAGTTCGGGTTGCTCAACTCAGCGAACATGTGCATGCTGATAACAGTGTTCATTAATTTCACTTCGATTTCCCTACAACCGTTTGGCAAGCTTGCCGGGGCCGCTGCCTCGGTCCAGACTTTTTTTCGCTTGGTGCTCGGCGCCGGGCTTGGCGCGCTGATCGGCCAAGCCTATGATGGAACCCCGCTGCCATTGGCATATTCTTTCTTGGCTGTGGCAAGTCTAACCATGTTATTCGTGCTGTACAGTGAAGAAGGGCGGTTGTTCGGCCCCAGTATCATGCGGCACTCGAAAGACTGATTGATCGGCCTATTCGTTGGCGAATGGCTCGGCGATGGCTGGCGCCGCCCGGTCAGAAACCATTCGTACACCGTCGATGACGATTGGGCTTGCGACCCCCTTGTAGCCCTCGGGCACTACCGCGAGGCCTCTGGCGACGACTTGCGGATCGGCAAATACCTCGTCTAGTTCATAGATCGGTCCAGCGGGGACTCCTGCCATTTCCAGTGCGGTACACAGTTTATGCCGGTTCCATTGGGCTGTGAGTGCCTCCACGGTTGCGATCAATTCGGATCGGTTCGACAGCCGGGCAGGGTTGCTGGCGAAGCGCGGATCTTCATGCAGCGAACATCCCAGTATGCAGCAAAGACTGGCGAATTGTCCGTCATTACCGGCAGCGATCACCAGCGGGCCATCCAGGGTGGAGAAGGCTTGATATGGCGCCAGATTGGCGTGACCATTGCCGAATCGGCGTGGTACTTGGCCCGATGTCATCCAGTTCATTGCCTGGTTGCCCATCACCGCAACCTGAGTGTCGAGCAGCGCCATATCAATATGAGCCCCGACCCCGTTACGATCCCGGCGATTGAGCGCCGCCAGGATGGCTACACTGCTGTACAAGCCTGTGAACAGGTCGGCTACGGCGATTCCTGCCTTCTGCGGATCGCGGTCTGGCTCACCAGTCATGGACATCATGCCGCCCATGGCCTGCGCGATGAAATCATAGCCTGCACGATGAGCATAAGGACCGGTTTGCCCGAAACCGGTGATCGAGCATGTTATCAGGCGGGGGTTCAGTTGTGTCAGCGCGGCGTGGTCGAGGCCGTACTTGGCGAGGGCACCGACCTTGTAGTTTTCGATCATGATGTCGGTCTCGGCCACCAGTTCGCGGATCAGGGCCTGACCTTCTGGGATTGCAATGTCGATGGCTATTGAACGCTTCCCGCGGTTGGTCGAATGGTAATAGGCCGCCCCCAGATTCGCGCCTTCTTCGGATGTGACGAAGGGCGGCCCCCAATGGCGCGTATCGTCGCCCGATCCGGGCCGCTCGATCTTGATGACCTCGGCTCCGAGATCGGCCAGCAACTGCCCGCACCACGGACCGGCCAGGATGCGAGCGAGTTCAAGGACTCGGATCCCATGAAGCGGTTTGGCAGGATCACCGGAAGGAGAGGTCTGCCATGCAGGTCTTGTCACTGCCTCAGCCCCCGGCCTGCGCGCTGATCCGTTCGCGCCAGAAGCGCGCATTCTCTCCCGAGGCCTTGGCAATGGCGAAACTGTCAATCCCGTTGGCGATGAAGCGCGCGCCACCAGTCAGATATTGCTGAACAAGCCGCTCGTCCCGCGAAAGGATCCCGGCCGGCTTGCCGGTCGCGACAATCCGCGCCAGCGCTTCGCCGGTCAGCTTGAACAGGGCATCGAAATTGACCGGTCCAAGCAAACCTTCCGAAGCCGCGAGATCGGCCGGCCCGAGGAACAGCGCGTCAATCCCGTCGACCGCAGCAATCTTCTCGATATTGTCAATCGCCTTTTCGGTTTCAATCTGGGCAATGATGCAGATCTGGGCATTTGCTTCGCCAACATAGGCGGGATAGCCGCCCCAGCGTGCCGCTCTGGCTCCGCCAAGCCCGCGCTTACCACATGGGGGATAAAGGGCCGCCGTTACAATCGCTTTGGCCTGTTCGGCAGTCTCGACCATGGGAACCATGATCGACTGAGCACCCAGATCGAGAATTTGCTTTATCGCTACCGGATCATGGGATGGAACCCGAACGACCGCGGCGCAAGGCGGCGTGGCCTCGACTGCGCGCAGCTGAGCGACGATACCGGGAAGTGTCTGCGGGCCGTGCTCGGCATCGATCAACAGCCAGTCGTAACCCTGTCCCGCGCAAATTTCGGCGATGTCGGGATGGGCCAGCGCCAGCCAGAAGCCCAGCTGGACTGACCCTTCACCAAGACCTTGCTTGAAGCGGTTGAGCGGTGTGTGCATGAAGCCTCCCCCTATACGAACCGGAAGCCGATAGAGCCCAGCGCGCCGAAATCGGCGTTGAACACATCACCTGCCACCCCTTCGACCGGCCGCGTAAACGAACCACCCAGGACAACTTCTCCAGCCTCCAGCGCCTGGCCCCATGGTGCCAACTGGCGCACCAGCCACGCCACGCCATTCGCTGGATGGTTCAGCACTCCTGCCGCAAGGCCGGTTTCCTCGATCACGCCGTTGCGGCTCAGCATGGCGCCAGTGCGGCGCATGTCGAGACTGTCCGGGCGAACCGGCAGCCCGCCGATGATGATTCCCGCGTTAGCGGCATTGTCGCTGATGGTATCCAGGACCTTGCGCGCGGCCCCGGTTTCGGGATCCTTCGGGTGTATCCGGCTGTCGATGATCTCGATCGCAGGCAGCACGTAATCGGTCGCGTTCAGCACATCGAAGATCGTGGCCTGCGGCCCTTCTAGACGGCGCCCCAACACAAAGGCCAGTTCGATTTCCACTTTTGGTGTGATGAAGCGCCCACAAGGTACGTCTGCGCCCTGTTCGAACACCATGTCGTCCAGCAAGGTGCCGTAATCAGGTTCGGTGATCCCCGCCGCCTGCTGCATGGCGCGCGAGGTCAGCCCGATCTTGTGGCCATAGACAGTCTGCCCGCGTGCCAGCTTGAGATCGACCCATGCCTGATTGATGCGATAGGCATCCTCAATTGTCATGTCCGGGTAACGGACCGAGAAAGGCCGAACCCGTTCGCGGGTTTGCTCCGCGCGATCTAGTTCCCGCGCTAGCTCGACGATCAGTTCGTGGTTGAATGCCTTTGACGTCATTTGGCCTGCTCCCATTCGGCATCTCTTGGGTAAACTCGTTGCACAATGTCAAACGATATCTTAAGCACCTGCTGAACATTCGGGCGCAGCTTCGCCTTGAGAATGTGCAGAGTGGGATGGGAGAGACACATGGCTGCAGAGCACGTCATCAGGGAAGAAAAGATCACCGGTCGGGGTTTGACCTCGCATACCTTGCTGGCGGGAGATCCGTCCAAGCCCGCGATTTTGTTACTCCATGGTGCAGGGCCGGGGGCGCATGCTGCCTCTAACTGGTATCACCTTATGCCAGACCTCGCCGAAAACTTCTTCGTGATCGCGCCTGATCTCATCGGCTTCGGCCAGTCGGTGATCCCTGATCCCTGGCCCGAAAGTGTGATGGGGTGGATTGGCACTCGGGTCGATCAGTGCTTTGGCCTGCTTGAAGCGCTGGGCGTGAAGAAGGCGCATGTCGTGGGCAATTCGATGGGCGGCGCGCTCACGCTGCAGATGATGAGCGAAGAGCCTGATAGGATCGACAAGGTCGTTCTGATGGGTTCGATTGGCGCACCTGGTCCGCGTACTCCAGAATTGATCCGCCTGCTGTCGTTCTATTCGGACCCGCGTTATTCCCGGTATCGGCAGGTCATGCACAGCTTTGCCTACGATGCAGACAAGTTCGAAGGCATGGAAGAGATTGTCGAAAATCGATACAAGATCGCCACTGATCCGGCGATCATGAAGACTGCGGTCAAGATGATTGACTCAATGAAGAACGGCATCGACACGCTCAACATGCCGCCTGAACTGTTGGGCAAGATGCCGCACCAGGTGTTAATCTTCCATGGCCGCCAGGACAGGGTCGTACCGCTCGACACCAGCCTCTATCTCATCCAGCACCTCAAGCATGCCGAACTCTACGTGCTCGACCGCTCGGGCCACTGGTCGCAGCTTGAGCGCTGGGATGTGATGCGCCCGATGATGGAAATCCATTTCGGCGCTCGATCCTTTTGATTTTCTGCCGATCGTTCCGCAATTGCTGAAGGGGCATTTCCGGCAATATTGCCCAATGCAGGTGCAGGGTAGCCAAGCCAACGGCTTGGCTACCCTGCCTGACTTGATGGAGGGAGCCGGATGGAGCAGCTCGATGCGGAGGCAGCAGAGTTTTGGGAATATTCCTTGCGGGTTTATGCCCTGCCAGGCGTGGCTGACGTTTGTATCTCCCTGCAAGATGACCATGGCTGCGACGTCAATATCCTGTTGCTGTGTCTCTGGTTGGCCGAGACGCGAAGTTCCGTGCTCGAAGTTTCGGACGTTGAGGCGATCCGGCGTTTTGTGGCGGCACCGAATGATAACCTTGTGCAACCCGTTCGGGCGGTGCGTCGCTGGGTCAAGCTGTGGAGCCAGGATGAAATCAAGGCTGAACCTTACGCGTCTGTCTACAAGGCCTTGAAGGATGCGGAGTTGGCCGGGGAGCGGCTGATTCAATCACGGTTAATCGCCGCATTGAGCGAAGAAAACCTGGGTGGCGCCGCGACTCCCCAAGCTGCTGCGCGGGCGAGCTTCGAAAATTACCGGATGGTAATAGGGCAAGTGGCCAAGGTCTCAGTTGATCTGGACAGGCTGATTGTCAAAGCCTTGCCCTGAAGTGGCGCAAGGCATCTCAGTCTTGACCGCACCTCATCATCACCGATGTGCTCTCATGTGCCGATCGTGACCTCACCATGCTGTTGGCGGCGGGCAGCGATTTGTCCGATGACCAAAAAGACAAGCGCGGGTAACAGGGCGATGCATCCTATCACGAGAAATAGCTGAGACGGTTGGCGGTTCCAGGCCAGCAAGGCGCCGCCAAGAAGCGGTCCGATCACAGACCCGATCCGCCCCATGCTCAATGCCCAACCTAAACCGCTGGCGCGTAGAGCTGTCGGATAAACAAACATTGCGAAGGCATTACTACCCATCTGGGCGCCCATGGTTCCCAAGCCGGCCAGCAGGATCGCGGAAATCATGGCATTGGACGCTGCCGGAACCAATCCAATGGCAAGGATCGCCGTCGCGCTGAGAATAAACACCAGAGGCATAACCTTTATTGCACCGAAGCGATCGACCAGCGGCGTAACCGCCAGACATCCGACAATCCCCCCCAAGTTGAGCAAGACGCTGGTCATCGAAGACTGAGCGAGATTTGCACCACCGGTTGCAAACAAGATCGGCAGCCAGTTGATTAGGAAGTACATGGCGAGCATATTGGCTATGAAGGCCAGCCACAAGAGCGGTGTAATTGCTGCAAATTCCGGTCCGAAGAGGTTGCGCAGAGGCATCAATTGGCGGACCTCCCCATCCTTGCGCTTCTGCCATTGAGGAGATTCGACCAGAAGCAGGAAAAGAGGTACAATCATCGCCAGCGGCAGGACACCGCCCCATACGAACAGCGCCTGCCACCCTCCACCTTCGATCAAGCTCGGTGCCGCCAGGCCGCCGATTAAGGCTCCCAGCGGAAAACCGCAAAACATGGCACCGGCGGCGAAGGCGCGGCGGTTGCCAGGAGCATGTTCGGCTGTCAACGTCATGAGATTGGGGATCGCCGCGCCTAGGCCGATCCCTGTCAGAAATCGCAAGCCGGCAAGCTGAGCAAGCGTCGTCGCCAACGGGGTAAGCAACGCAAACAGGCCAAATACAAGGCACGCGGCGCAGATCACCGGCTTGCGGCCATAGCGATCCGCTAGACCGCCAAAGGTGATGCTGCCCACCATAAGGCCCACCAGGCCCGCAGCGAAGACCGGCCCGAAGGCAATCTTATCAAGATTCCACGCAGCACCCAATACCGGCGCGACGAGGGCGATGACCTGTGTGTCGTATCCATCAAGCATTGCAACGATCACGCACAGGACCAAGACCCGCCAAAATGCAGGGCTTCCTGCGTTCTGTACCGTGGTCTCGACCACACCAACCATGCCTAATTCCTGTTCAGATCCGAATTGTCAGAACGTTCAACCTCACTTGATATCGCTTACAGGGGTTTGGGTTGCGGAACCGGGCAGCTTCTGCGCCATGATATGATCATAAATCTGCTTGATGTCCGCATCGGACAATTCGGTTGGACGGAACGGTGGCATTTCAATCATGCCATTACGCACCACCGACTGAAGATATTCGAGTTCCAGGTCTTTGCGTCCGATCAGGGAGGGCACGGCCGCTCCTTTCTCGGCCAGTAGCATGGTACCGCCATGACCGGGACCCGGATCATGGCAGCCTGCACAGTACAATGCGTAATTTTCCGCCCCGTCCGGCGCCTTGGAACCTGGACCACCCGTGCAAGCCCCGAGTGTGGCGATCATCAACAAAGAAATGAACTTTTGCATTTCGCCTCCCCCCGAAGTCGTGATCCGGTTCATACTGATGCAAAGATGGAGTTTGGATCGAGCGCTTGCTTGACCCGCGAATGCAGGGTCGAGCGACCGCCTTTCTCGAATGTCTTGGCAACAGCTGCTCCAAAACCGGGCTCGGTAAGGATTTGACCGAAGCCTGCTTCTGCCTGGCCTGCGATCAATGCCTCGGCGCAAGTTCTTGCGCGTGCCGCCGCATCCGTTTGGCCGGATTCATAAGCAAGAAGCTGGCGATGGTTCGCCGACCGCCAAATCGCTGTTGTTTCGCCGATAAAGTCAAAATCGTTCTTGGCGCAAATGTCGCGTGACAACTCATAAAGCCTCATTGCCTCCTCGCCATCGACGGGGCTGACCGGATTGACGGTAAGCGCGTTGTCACCGCCCCATCCCGTCGTCCGCCCCGGCGGCTCGGCGACCACTCCGGTCATCGTTCCCGTCCGCCAGTTCCAGAGTCGGGGATCGATGCCTTTGCCATCGACCACTACCTTGGCGCCGCTGATTGACGAGAACGCGCCCTTGACTGCGTCCCACAAGATCGGGACGTTCTCCGGCAATCCGTAAAGGGCACCATAGAGATTCCAATAGCCCAGACCGAGCGCCTCGCCAGCGGTCTTGACCGCGCTTGCCGCCATCGGTCCCTTGCCTTGATAGTTTTCGCGGCGCTTGCCCAGGAGGGCTGCTTCGTGGAGTGCATTACTGACCGCGACCCCATTGGCCACCACCATGTTGAGCTTGAGCGGCCCGAGCACGTCCATCAGGGCTCCGAGATCACCCTCATCGGGAACGGAGACCATGAACGTCCGGTGTGCAGGGGGTTGTGGCATCATCCACATCCCGACCTTGGTGACCACTCCGAAATCTGACTGGGTGAACAGACCATCGACCCAGGGGCCATAGCCGAACTTGAACAGTTGCCAGCAGGTACTCTTGGGCATGGCGCCCATTCCGGTGCGCACCACCTTGCCGTCGGCCAGCATGACCTCGAGGCCGCACTGCATCAGGAAGTGATCGGAATAGGGCGTGTAACCAGGCGTCCTGTTGATGAAACTCGCCGCTACGCTTGCGTCGGGATTGCCGGGGAAGTCCACCCACAGCTTGATTCCTTTTTCCTTGATGTGGGTATCGAGCTGGCGAAAGGTTACGCCGGGTTCGACCAGGCAGGTCGCCAGTTGCTCGTTGACCTCAAGCACCTTGTTCATCTTTTGCAGATCCAGGATGATCACCTTGTCCTGCACCGCCTTCTCCAGCCCGTGGGTGCCGTTGCAAACCGTTTGCATTACGCCGCCGCCATTGCGGGCGGCTTCGAGCACCTTGGCGAGCTGCGCCTCGTCAGCTGGAAGCGCCACCCCTGTAGGGGCGACGCCAGGGCGTGCGTAGCGAGCAAGAGTTAGTGCGCTTGTGTCGATGCCGGCACTGCCCAGGGCTTGGGTTAGTGCATCGAGCGTGGCCTTCTGGCGGGCTTGATCGATCATGGCAGGTCGGGGCCTTATTGCTGGAGAATCTTGGGGTAACGGCGGAGATTGCCAGCATCGACGGCAAAATCCGTCGAGCGCGAAACAGGATGGATCGCGCTGGCAGGCTCGCTGTCGCGCCAGGAGAAATTGCAAGTCGGGCAACGCAGAATTGTCCAGACGGTTGCGCCGTCCTGCTTGCCTTCGTAATCCGTGATGGGATCGCCGGACTTGCAGCGCGGGCAGACAGTGGCGGTCATGACATGGCTCCCAGCTGCATTTCGCGGATCCGCTTGCTCAATTCATCTATCTCTGCGCCGGTCGGCGGGGTGACGAGATGGGCTTCGCCCACCGGATCGGGTGGGAGATAGCTGGTCGCGTCGATGATCAGGCGGTGTCCCTTGCCCGGCACCACAGCTGAAGGATCGATCGGCACCGCGGGCATGTTCGGCAGCACGATGATATCGTCCGCACGGGTGCGGGTGGAAAGCGCCCACATCACCTGGTTGAGATCGAAAGGATCGACGTCAGCATCGACCATGATGAGGTTCTTGAGGTACATCACGCCATGCGGCGTGCTCAGCGCGCGCAAGGCGACGGTTTTGGCGAAGCCCGCCATGCGGTTCTTGACCGATATTATTCCGGTAAGTCCGTGTTGATAGAGCGCGTTGACCGCAGTAACTTCGGGAAAGCTCTGGCGCAGCTGGGCATAGATCGGGGCGGAGGTGTGCAGCCCGATCAGGGTATCGTGTTCGGTCCAGCCGCGTCCGATGTAGATGTTCTCGAAAATCGGATCGCGACGGTGCGAAACAGCAGTCACCTTGAAGATCGGTGCCTTGCGGACACCACTGTAGGAGCCGGGAAATTCCCCGAACGGGCCTTCGAGTTCGCGTTCGCCCAGTTGCAGCTCGGCCTCGATGATGATTTCGCTATCGGCAAGGATATCGATCCCGTTGCCCGACTTGGTCAGCCGGATCGGTGCGCCCATCATCGCCGAGGCATAGGCGTATTCCGATTCCTCATATCCGATCGGCGTCGCTGCGAAGACCGCAAGCCCCGGATGGTTCCCGAGCATCACCGCGATCTTCAGTGGCACGCCTGCACGTTCGGCCGCCATAATCTGGCGTCCCATGTCGTGCGACGGGATCGTCATCAGCGTGAAGCTGTCCGGCCCCTGGATCTGCAGGCGGTAAATGCCGACATTCTGCTTGCCGAAATCGTCCGGATCGAGCGGATCGCGTGAGGCCACCGAGGCCTTGCCGATATAGAACCCGCCATCATATTCGTTGATCCGGTAGACCGGCAGGATGTCGTACAGGTTGATGTCCTGTTCCAACCGGCATTCATGCACCGGGGCCTGAGCTTCGGGGACGAAACTGATCTGCGCCTCTGCATCGCCCCAGCGACCAGCGATCTCGAAGAACAGTTCGCGGATTGTGGTGCCTTTGGGGCGGCCAAGAAGCAGCGCGATATTGTCCCACGAGCCGTGGACTCCGACCGCGAGGCGTTTGCCGGGGTAGCCGGCAATGTTGTCAAACAGGATGGCCGGGGCGCCATTGGCATCGCGCGAAGCGGCGACCGCGATGTTGCGCACATCTGGTTCCGGCATGACCCGTTCATTCCAGGTGATGGCCTGCCCTGCATCCTCGAGCAAACCAAGAAAATCACGGAGTGACGAGATCGAGCGTGCGCGATTGGGGAGATCGTTCATGGTTTCTGTTTCCCGTCCATCAGTGTCCGCCGACGCCATCGGTCGCGGATTGGATCGTCACCCACTTCCATTCGGTCATGATCTCGAGATCGGCTTCGGTCCCTTCGCGCCCGAATCCAGAGGCCTTGATCCCGCCGAATGGGACATGCGGTTCGTCATGCAGGGTCGGTGCGTTGATATGAACCATGCCCGCTTCCGCCCGCTGGGCGAAGGCCAACGCCTTGTCGATGTCTCGGGTAAAGATCGAGGCGCTCAGACCATATTCGGTATGGTTGGCAAGATCGAGTGCCTCCTCGAGCGTGTCGAAGGGATAAAGCGACGTAACCGGTCCGAAGGTCTCTTCTGCGAAGACGGTCATCTCGGGGGTGACGCCGCGCAAAACCGTGGCGGAGCACCAGTTCCCGTCCCATTCGCCACCGGCTAACACTTCGGCGCCCTTGGCTCGGGCGTCGGCAATGTGGCGGCGGACCCGGTCGCGCTGGCGCTCGGAAATGATTGGTCCGAGCATCGTGGCCGGTTCTCGCAGGTTTCCCCCCTTAGCCTTTGCGGCCGCGGCGGCAAAGGCTTCGGCAAACTTGTCGAAGATCGGTCGCTCGACATAAATGCGCGATGCACCCATGCAGACCTGTCCCTGATACATGAAGATGCTGAACAGTGCGGCGCCAACTACTTTTTCAAGATCGGCGTCGGCGCAAACCAAGAGTGGGCTTTTCCCGCCAAGTTCCAGGGTGTACTTCTTGAGGTTTCGCGCTGCGATCTCGGCAATGTGCTTGCCGACGCGTGAGGAACCAGTGAAAGTGATCGCCGAAACCTTGGGATGTCCGGTCAGAACATCCCCGATTTCGGCGCCATTGCCATAGACCACATTGAACAGGCCATCGGGGACACCTGCTTCCTTCCACAACTTGGCAAGGAGATCTGCAATCATCGGTGCGGCTTCGGAGGGCAGCAGAACGAATGCGTTGCCTGTCGCCAGGGCCATTGCCGATTGCTTGATGCCCTTGATCAGCGGCACGTTGAATGGGGTGATCCCGGCGATCACCCCGACCGGCTGGCGCAAGCTCATGCTGAACCGTCCAGGTGTGTCGGAAGGGATCGTTTCACCTCGAACCCGGCGAGGCACTCCGATCGCCGCGCGCAGGAAGCTGACGGCGAAGCGGGTCTCAAACCCGGCTTTGGCGATCGGAGACCCGATCTCATCCACCAGAACATCCGCAAATAAGGCGGCATCGCGTGTCATGATTTCAGCCGCTCTTGCGATCCACATTTCGCGCGTTGCGGCAGGCAGGTCGCGATGCTTCAGAAAGGCCTGATGTGCGGTTTCGACGGCGTGGTTCACGTCATCGGCTGTGCCAGCTGGCAACCGGGAATAGACTGAATCATCAACCGGGTTGAGGTCGTCCAGGTAGATCCCGTTCGACGCTGCGACGTTGGTGCCGCCAATCCAATGCTCAAGCTGGGTCATAATCTCTTTCAGTCCTCGATTTCATGCGTAGTCGGTCGCGCGGTCACGCCGGAGCGCGCATCGATCTCGGCCAGATTCCCTGTTTGCCCGGCGACAGGATGCCGTTCGGGTCCAGCACATCTTTCAGGCGATGGTGCAGCTCCCACAGCGCTCCGTCGTTGTGCTTATAGGTCCTGGCGATCTGGTCCATGAACGCGAGGTGCGTGCGATATTCGCCGAAGCCCGCTTCGGCCGCCTCGTCGACCAGTTTGGCGAACAAATCGTAGGCCCCTTTGCGCATGGCCTCATCGGCGCGATCGTACATGATCATCAGGATGTGATGCATGTCGCGCCACCCGACCAGGAATTCACCGATATAGTCGAACCCAAAGTCGTGGCAGCGCTGTTTGATCAGATTGTACTGGCTCAGCGCTTCGGCACCGTCGGGAGCCGAGATCGGCGAGAAATTTATGTGTCCGCCACCGCCGATCCAGTTCATGATACTGAATTCCGTCATGTTCGGTTCACCGCGCATGAGCTGCACGCGATAATCCCATGCCGGGTCGTTGTCGCGGCTGAGGTGAAGCTTTGCGCCCGGGATGCTCATCATGGCCTCCTCGACGAGCTTCCAGTTGTTTTCGATGATCGGGGGTGGTCCATACAGCGCGGCATAGAAATTCCACATGCCCAGATCATGATCCGATGCGATCTTGGCGCGGATCGACGGGGGAATCGGCCCCTTGCCGTCGAAATAATGGCGGCGCGTGGTTTTGGCCGACACTTCCCACAGGAGATCGACTGCCACTGCGGCATTGGGGATCACCTGGTTGATTTTCAGCGGCAGGACGGCGTCGAAGATGGCGGCGAGATCCTCCTCGCGCTGATAGGTGATCATGAACGGCTTGTAGCCGGGAGGTTCGGGCATTAGCCAAATGCCCATCTTGGTCACCACGCCGAAGTTTGATTGGGTGAACATCCCGTCGAAATGCGGACCAGCGGCATGTTTGGTGGATTGCCAGTGCTTTGAGCTTTCGATTGCACCCTGGCCTGTGCGGACGATCTCGCCGTCGGCAAGGACCACTTCCATGCCGCATTGCATGACGAAGTGATCGCCATAGGGTGTGTAACCCGCGCCGTGCTCAAGCGCGTTGCCCATGACGCCGCCCCAGCCTGGAGCTGCGGGATCGATCCACAGCTTGCTGCCGATCTGGCGAAGGTGGCGGTGGAGTTGAAAGTAGGAAACGCCCGGTTCGACGAGTGCGTAGCCGTATTTCTCGTTGACCTCCAAGATGCGGTTCAGTCGCTTGAGATCGAACATGACATAACCCGACTGGCGCGGGGCAGGGCCGCCATAGGCGAAATTGCGACCGTTGCCAAACGTCCAGATCGGCAGCTTGTAGGCATTGAAGACCTTCAGTGCCTGCTGGATCTGTTCGATGTTGGCAGGCGCGACGGCGGCTGAGGGCAGCAGGTCGCCATCGGCAAGCGGGGAATAGGCATCGCGATATGCGGAGAGCGGCAGATCGTCGACGAAGACCCATTCCTTGCCGACGATCGCGGCCAGTTCATCCAAAGCCTTGCGAAACGTTGCGGCGTCGACGCCTTGGGGCATGCGCGTGCTCACGACAATTTTTCTCCCACTTCGAAGGCCCACGAAACCAGCATCCCCGGGCTTTTGCCATCCAGCCGGCAACTTCCCGATTCGCACTGGAGCTTGGCGTCCTGCCGATTGCCGCCAAGCGCGTCTTGTATGTGATGGGCAAGGACCGTCGGCCAGCCAGTGCTGGCCCTTGAAAGCAGCGCAGATGTGCCCTCTGTCCGGTGTTCCCAACGCATTCTCCGGTATTGATGCGTCCATTGCAGCAACGGGCGGGCTCCGCTGCCCACCAGAATCTGTTCGGCGATCATTGCTGCCGGATCGGAGGTCAGCCCGAGTAGTATTCCGCCGATGGCTTCGAGTTCATGCAGGAGTCCGTTGAGAGAGCGGTCGATCCGGATGACTTGCGCGGCATATCCCGAGTTGATAAAGGTTTCGGTGAAGAGACGGCTTTCGGGAACCGCTGTTTCCTCAAGGACAATGATCTTGTGATTGGCCTGCGCGGTGGCACCGCGACCGATTCCCAGACCGGCAACCGCTGCTCCCAAGGCACCACCGCTCATGACGGCGCGACGGCTGACAACCCATGCCATTCCTATTCCCCTTCCATCTGCTGCGCTTCGGGAACGAGGTTCCCTGCCTCCCTGCTCAGGCCTCGCCAGCGTTTTTCCGATTTCGAATGAATCCCGAACTGATCCAGTACCCGCATGCAGCTATGGTCGATCACATCGGCGAGCGACGCGGGTCGCGAGTAGAACGCCGGCACGGGGGGAAAGACAATCGCGCCCATCTCGGTGCAAGCCGTCATATTGCGCAAGTGCGCCAGATTGAGCGGCGTTTCGCGGGTCATCATAACCAGCCGCCGCCGTTCTTTGAGCATGACATCGGCAGCCCGGGAGATCAGATTATCGGAAAGCCCATGGGCAACCGCTGCGAGCGTACGCATCGAACAAGGGGCGATGATCATGCCACTGCAGACGAACGAACCGCTGGCGATTGATGCTCCGACATTGCGGACATTATGGACGACATCGGCGAGCGCTTCGAGCCGACTTTTGCCTTCGAGCATTTCCTCGCGAATGTTTAGCACTGCCGCCTGAGACATAACGAGGTGTGTTTCCCAGCCACCCTCGTCTCGCAACAGCTCGAGCAACCGCAAGCCATAGACCGAACCGGTCGCGCCAGTCATTCCAACTACCAAGCGCTTCACCGCAGCGTTCCTTTCTGCGAGCCTTCAGCGATCATGGTCGCTAAAGTCCGGACTTTTTGTGGCATACTGAAAATTACTTTCCGAACATTAGGCACCAGCATACAATGCATTCCACTATAGGCAACGCCATGGTGAATTCCGTCGCAACCGCTATGTGCTGGTGCTTTAGACTCGGAATGGCTTCACTGTGTGTTCTGCGGCAACTTCGACGACTGGTCGTTTGGCCTGGAATTCGCTGCTGCTGGGCCGAGGGCGGCAGCGAACCGCCGCCCTCCAGGCCGTCTCAGTACTTGTAGGCTAGCTTAAGGAACCACTCGCGCGGACGCGAAAAGCTCGCTGTCGCAGCCCCGCCGATATCGAGATCGACATAGCCGCCCTGTAGATACCGCTTGTTAGTCAGGTTGGTGACGCCGCCAGTCAGGGTGAAGTGCTCGCTCTTGTCGGTGAACGATGCACTCGCGCCGAATACGCTATAGGACGGTTGGTACAGTTGCGGACTGTTCACGGCATCCTTGAAAGTGCCGCTCTGGTAGGACCAATCACCGCGCAGCGTCAGCTTGCCCATGTTTCCTTCATAAACATCGGCGTTAACCGCCGCCGACGCTGTCCATTCAGGAACGAAGGCGAATTTGGAGGCCTTCGTGACAGGGGCAGCCGAAAGGTCGATTTCGGTATAATAGGCATCGAGATAGCCGACACCGAAGGTCACGCGAACCGCGTCGATCGGCGCGGCCTCACCCTCGATTTCGAAACCCTTGATCCGGCCTGCACCCGCGTTGCGAACCTTGGGCGCGATCCCTTCGTTCACAACGATCTGCATGTCGCTATAGTCCGAGAGAAACGCCGCTAGATTGAGGCGCAGGCGCCGGTCAAAGAACTCATTCTTCAGGCCGATCTCATAGGATTCGACGAACTCGGGGGTGAATGAGGGGGTTGCGATTTCTGCGGGGAAGATGCGCTGGCTGAACCCGCCATTCTTGAAGCCCTTCGAATAGGAGACATAGATCAGCGTATCGTCGGTGATCTTGTAGTCCGCCGAGATCGCGGGTGTCCATTCCTTTGCCTTGGCCTGGACTTGAACCGCTGGCATCGTATGGTTACCGCCCGGGTTGGTTGCTGATGGCGCGCAACCGCCGGGAAGCGGGAATCCGGCAAAGGCTTCGAAGCCGGGCACACCAGGCGGGATCACGCCTGGTACTGCCTGGCCGACCAGGCACTGGCTGAACGCGATGAAGGCACCCTGCGGATAGAGCGTCGCCAACACTGGATCGAACCGAGACCTGTCATTGAAAATGACCTGCAACGACGGATCATATCGCTTGGTTTCGCTGGTATAGCGAATGCCCGGTGTAATCGAGAAGCGGTCGGTCACCTTGAAGGTCGCCTGGAGGTAGGAAGCGTAGCTATCGTTATCGATGGCGCCGCCCGAGAAGAATTGGGCGAAACCGAATTCCAGCGGTTCCTTATCGATGCCCTTCTCCTTGAGGTAATAACCGCCCAGCACAAATTTGAGGCGATCGTCCAGAAGGCTTCCGGTCAATTGCAATTCCTGTGACGCTTGCCATAAATCGATATTGTTGGTTAGCTGCAGGACATTGTGGGGCGTACCGTCAAAGTCGTACTCGAAATTGGACTTTTGATCGCGATAGGAACTGATCGATTTCAGGCTGATGTCACCGAAATCGTAATCGAGGGTCAGGTTGACGCCCCAAAGATCGAAGTCGGAACGGTTGTTGCCGCCGGCCCAAGTCGTGTCGGGGTCGCCTGTGATCCAGCGTGTGCTCGCGCAGGCCGTGTTGCCTGTCGGAGCGAGCGTCCCGGGAACCGGCCCGGTCGGTCCGAACCCGCCCCAAGGCGTTCCGCAACCTTGACCGGCCTGCGTGATCTTGTTCCAGAAATACATGGAACTCGGCGCGGCGATCAGGCGATTGGTTCCGCCCGGAGGGGCGCTGTTCGGGATTTCGACAAAGCGCAGTGGAACCGGCTGATCGCGCAGTTCGATCAGCGAAATCGCAGTCTGTTCCTCGCGGCGGATGTTGATGTCACCGCTCAGGTTGACGGTCAGCTTGTCGGTTGGTTCCCATTTGAAAGCCAGCCTGGCACCAAAGCTGTCCTTGTTGCCTTGCCGGCCCCCATCGAACAGCCGGCGTTGAAAACCGTCACGGGTTTCGTAGGAAGCAACAGCTCGCAAGGCGAGCGTGTCGCTCAGCGGAACATTGACCATGCCCTTGAAGTCGGCACGATTGAAACGGCCCGTGGTCGCTTCAAGCTTCATGTCGAATTCGTTTTGGGGCTGCACCGAATTGACGACGATGGCGCCGCCGATGGTGTTCTTGCCAAACAGCGTTCCTTGTGGTCCACGCAGAATCTGGACGTCGGCTATGTCAGACATGTCGAGCAAGGCACCCACCGAGCGAGCCATATAGACGCCGTCGACATAGACGCCAACGCCTGGATCGACAGTGATGTTGAAGTCGGTCTGACCAACGCCGCGAATGAAGGCGGTGAGCGAGGCGCTTGAACCCGAAATGTTGGCAACCGGCTGAATGTTCACATTCGGCGCGAACTTCGCCACCTGGGCGACGTTGTTGATCTGCCGGGATTCGAGCATTTCGGCGTTCATCGCCGTGATCGCGACTGGGGTTTCCTGAAGATTTTCGGCGCGCTTTCGCGCTGTCACGATGATCTCTCCAAGACCACCGGCATCCGCTTCCTCGGCTTGCGGTTCGCTCGAGACTGCGTCCTGCGCCTGCGCGGCAACCGGCGCGAGGCAGGCAAAGCCGATGATTGCCGAAGCCCCGGCACGCAACCTGGCATTGCGCATGCTAAATATTCCCTTGTTCATTGGCATTCTCCCTAGCTGCCGTGTATAATTCAGAATTTCGTTTCTACTGTCAACCCGACTTTCCGTGGCTGCTCGTAGAATCCATCAGTGCCCAACGCACCGGGACGAACTGTTTGGAGGACCTTTTCATTCGTCAGATTGGTCACCCAGAGTCCGATCTTGAACGCTTCGTTTCCTGGCTGCCAATTGATCGAGGCGTTGCCCATGGCATAGGACGGTTGTGCGAAGTTATTCGCAAAGTCGTAATAGACCTTCGAACTCCACAGCAAGTTTCCGGCCAGGGTTAGGCGGCCATTGCCGATATCGTGGCCCCAGTCGAAGCCGACATTGCCCGACCATTCCGGCGCCCGGGTCATGACCTTGCCCGAGGCGTCGAAGGGGGCAACCGTGTTGCCGCCATCGACACGCGGAAAGAAACCTTGAGCAGCCGGGAAGTCCTTGTAGCGAGCATGGGCATAGGCAACGGCTGCGCGCAGCCTGAGATCGCTTACAGGACTGATGATGGTTTCAAGCTCACCGCCGTAAATTTCGGCGTTGGCGGCATTCTGCAGGATGTAGTTGCCGCTAAAGCTATCTCGCGATTGCAGCTGGAGATTTTTGTAGTCATAATAATAGACTGCAAGGTTGGTTCGTAGCCAGTCTAATGGATCGGATTTGATTCCGAATTCGGCGGCCTTGATGCTTTCCGGATTGACCGGGGTCGCGCTTACCGCCGCCATGTTGAACACCCCGCTCTTGAAGGCGGTACTGTATGTGGCGTAAACACTCGTTTTGTCGGTCACTTCATAGCGAATGCCGACCTTGTAGTTGAACTTATTGAATGTCCTTTCCGCGTCACCGACCCTCAGTATACCGTTTACCGTCTGACTGTAACTGCGCTTCTCGGTCGTGTAGCGACCTCCTAGTGTCATGAACAGGCCAGGCTGAAGCTCGTAGGTTCCCTCTGCAAAACTGGCAAAGGAGCGACCATCTAGCTGTGGGGTCAGAGTGGGGCCAGTTAGCGGCAACGTTGGATTGGCGGCAGTGAAGGGCTGTAAGACGGCACTGCCGCCAAACTGGTAGAAGTATCCGCCAACCAGCCATTGGAAGGGTCCGGGCGTCGCGGAACTCAGCTTGATTTCCTGGCTGCCTGATTCCGCATTGAAGATTGCGGGAAAGTTACCCAGCCTGAGATTTGATGCGTCTGAATCAGTTGTCTGGTTCCAGCGCAGGTTCAAAAATCCGCCGGTAGTCTCCAGCATGACGCTGCCCAGATCGAGCCGGGTGTGCAGCGCCGCGGTCCACCTCCGCAGATTGAGAAGAGGCACTTCGGTCAGGGATGCCTGCCAGGCATCGGTTGGCAGGATTACGCTAGGAAAGCGGCGGCCCGCCGTGTTGCCATCCAGCGGCTGCGGTGAGTTGGTGGTGCTTTCCTGATTGAAATACTCACCCGTCAGGACGACCTTGAAGTTGTCGGTTGGCTTGAAAAGGAGTTTGCTGCGCAGGTTGATGATGCGCTGGTCGCCCAGGGTCCCTCCTCGCACCAAATCGTCGATGTAACCGTCATTCTTGCGGAACAAGGCCGCGAAGTCGGCCGCAGCTTTCTCGCTGATGGGGCCGGTGAAATAGAGCCGTGCATCATAGTCGCCTGCCTCGCGGCGCATGCGGCCAAGCCTCAGCGAGGCCTTGCCCCGGAAGTCGAAGCTGGGATCGGGGGTGATGACGTTGATCAGGCCACCAGTGGCGTTGCGACCGAACGTCGTGCCCTGGGGCCCGCGCAGAACCTCGACCCGCTCGACCTCGACCAGGTCGATCCAGTTTGCCGCGGATTCCGGTTGATAGACGCCATCGACATAGGTTGCGATGTTGGGTTCGTCGCCGACCGAGATGCCGGTCGAACCGACGCCGCGTACAACTGGCTGGAAAACTCCCATGTTGCGGCTGCCGATGAAGCCGGGAACCACTTGGGTGAGCGAGCGCACGGTGGAAACGTCGGCTGAGCCCAACGAGTCCCCAGTGATCGCGGTGACCGCGACTGGCACATCCTGTAGTCTGGCCTCTCGCCGAGTGGCGGTGACGACGATATCGCCCAATCCGGTTTCGGCTTCTTGCTGCGCCTGCTGTTCGTTCGCGACGCTAGAGTCTTGAGAGAATGCAGGCTGCGATGTCAGTGCAGTTGTTGTAATAAATGCGACCGCGCAGAATCCGATCCTATTCATGGTTATCCTCCCTGGCTTTATAGATTTAAAAAGCTTAAATTATATTCAAGTAAGCACTAAGAAAATCCAAGCGATCGTTACCCCAGAATATCTCATCATCTATGAACATCATTGGCGCTCCGAACACGCCGCGCTGGATCGCTTTCGCACGAGACTTGCGATATTCGTTCTTCCCCACAGGTGAATCAACGAAGGCAAGCAGGGCGTTCGCATCGACACCTGCCGCCGTGGCACAGTCCGCAAGTTGGTTGCGATCGCGTGGGTCGATGCCCAGTCCCCAGATCCGGCGGTAAGCATCGGCCACGAATTGCTCCGCCTTGCCCTCGTTGCGGGCAAACAGGGCAGCGCAATTCCAATCTGCGCATTCAAAGCCTGCCGGAAAAGTGAGTGGTACGCCGTATCGTTTTGCCCAACGTTCGAGATCGGCCTTCATGACCTTGATCTTGGGCAGAACTTCGCGGTTCGACGGGCCATAATTCCCGGCGGCAATTTTGGCTTCCGGAATGTCGATTGGCCAGTATTCGATCTCGAAGCCCGCCGAACGGGCGATTTCAGGCAGTTTCAGCTGCGCGAGATAGCTGAACGGGCTGATGAAATCGAAATAGAAGTCGATCGTGCGGGTCATGCGGGTTCAAGGTCGAAACCGACCATCTCGCGGTAATTGTCCCAGAAGCCGATGATCGCACCCTCGGTGACGAGATGATCCGCATCCTCGGCACGGCCACCGCCCATCGCAATGTATGATTCGGCGCGATTTTCGCCGACGATTGCGTTCTGGACGATCTCCACCGCTTCGCCGTCTTCCATCGAGATAAGGCCGGCCGGCCCGATCAGGTTTGTCTGCTTGAGGCGGATGGCCTGCATCTCTGCATCGTCGTCGGCATAGCCGAAGTGGGTCCAGACCAGTTCGAATTCGTCCGGTCCGTAGGTCACCGTTTGCCGTACCGCGAGCGTGTTCTGGATCTGCTGCAGGACGAGGTTGGGGTACACCGCCAGGATCACCAGGGTGATGTTATCGGCGAATTCCTGCCGACCCTTCAGCAGCGACATGTCCTGAAGCTTGAACTCGGTGTCGAAAGTCCGCGAGTCGCCGTAGGCCTGCTTGTCGGCTGCTTCGTCGTTGCTGGCGGCGATCGAATAGAGAAGTGAGTGGCGCTTGTTTGCGTCCATCAAGGCCTTTCCGGTCTGGGTCGAGCGGTATAAGCCGAAGGTGTTGTGAAACAGGTGCAGCAGACTGGCGTGGTAAGGATCGCGCGTGTTTTCTGCGTAGAGCTTCCAGTTGCCGCGGATCCGCTGGCGCTGGTCACCCAGCACGTTGATCGGCTTGCACATGATCCGTTCGATTTGCTCGACAACGATCGGGCCAAGGAAATCGCGGCAGGGTTCGACAGTTTCGGAGAAGGAGGCGAACACCAGGCCGCCCACCGATTCAGCGCGCAGCTTACGCAGGTTGTGCTGGCTCATGTCGAAATCGCCCGGCATACCGCCTTGCCCCTTGAGGCCGCGCCGGAATGGGACGCCGATCAGGTTGCCCTTCAGATCGTAAGCCCACTGGTGGTAGACGCATTCCAGGTTCGGGCGGTTGCCGCGCATTTCCCGGCAGACGAGGGCGCCGCGATGGGCGCAGCGATTGACCACGACGTGAACCGAGCCATCGCCATCGCGCGTAAGAATTACCGGGGTTTCGCCGACAAAGGTCGACTTGAAATCGCCTGACTGCGGGATTTCCGCCTCAAGCCCGACGAAGGACCAGCACTCGCCCTTGAAGATGTTTTCCTGCTCGCGATCGTAGTACTGGCGCTCGGTGAACACGCGGTAGGGCACGCGGCAGCCGGACATTGACCGGGCTTGCTTCACTTTGCTTGTTTCGGATGCGCTGACCATTTGTGTAAACTTTCAAGAACGCAATCAGATCGGACGAACCATCATCGTGTCGATGAGATGGGTATCGAATATTGCCTTCTTCGATACGAAACGCGACCGTTCCCCTGCAAAACAGACTTCGTCGATATATTTGCCGGAATTGTAGATCGATGTCTTGCCGTCGTTGCGTGTCATGAGGACGACATAACTTGTCTGGGCCGTGACGCTCTTTTCAGTTGCCGATACTACCCTGGTCGGACCAAGAACATGCCGGTAGCTGTGCGCCGGAAAAATATTGGCGCGACGGAGCGAAACGATCCGATCGACCAACATGCCGCGGCTGTCGCAAAAGACTGCCGCGAGATTGAGCGAGCGGTTGTGATTTTCCGACGAGATCACGCTGTACTGGCATTTTTCCTCGAACAGGTCGGGCCATTCCTCCAGTCTGTCGTCGTCGATCAGTTCAGCGTGAAGTGCGTTGAGTTGCGCAGCCACGTGATGCAGCTGGATCTGTTCGAGGCTCGGTAGCACCATCAGGCCGCACCTTCGGGTTTGTCGATGCAGACCCAGCCACCATCGATTTCAACCGGATAGGTGGCGATGGCCACCTGGCAAGGGAACGCCTTGGCCGCGCCGGACTTGATATCGAACGAGCCGCCGTGAAAGGGACACTCGATAATGTCACCATCCTGGTAGCCGTCTGTCAGCATAGCATTGCCGTGGGTGCAGAGATTGTCGGTAACGAAAATCTCGCCATCGACATTATAGACGGCCAATGCGGGCATTCCTTCGAGGAAAATCCCGACCGGCTCGCCATCCTTCACACCGGCTGCTTCGCAAAGGCGCAACTTGTTTGACATTGGTTCTGTAAGGTCCTGTTCAATATCCACATCAAAACGTATCTCTCAGAGCAGAGGGATATCCATCCCGTAGCCTGCCGCTTCGTTTCCGTGCCCAAAGATGTCGCGTGTATAATATTCCTGCTGGCCGGTTGAGTGACGGGCGCCCCAGCCGAACTCCCACAGCCAACCCGAGGGATTGGCGCAGTAGAAGGTGAGGGCCTGATCGTTCGCGTGCTTGCCCAGCTGGAGTGCGACGTCGATTTTTCTGGTGCGCACGACGTCGTGAGCCATGCCCAGATCGTCGAGATCGGTATATTCGAACATCATGTGGTTGATGCGCTTTTCCATCGGGCCAAGCCCGAAAGCGATCGAGTGCTGACGATCATTGCAATGCATGAAGTAGGGTTTGGCAACCATCCCGTTGGGGAGTTCGAGGTGATACTCGACCGAGCCGCGCAGACCTAGCAGCTCGTAGAAGCGCGCCGCCGCCTCAACATCGTCCTGCCGCAGGATGCAATGGCCGATGCCTTGCGATCCGGTCAGGAATTTCCCAAACATTGGCCGACCGGGGTGGAACGGCTTGTGCGTATCGACCTGCGGTCCGTAAAAAATTTCGGTCGGATTGCCGCCTGGATCGACCAGCTTAAGCAGCCCGAGAACCCGCCGCTCCTTAGCCTCAGCTTCGTTGCCAACGGCAAAAGGAATGCCGGCTGCGCTCAGCTTGTCCTGCATTGCCGCGAATTCCAAGGGTCCGGCCACCCGCCAGCCCATATAGGCCAGATCGTCGTTGCCGTTGGTGTGCAGAACAATACGGTGATGCCAAAGATCCATCCGCAGATAGACCCGATCACCCTCGCCTTCATCGACGATTTCCATGCCAGCAACCTCGGCAGCATAAGAACGCCAGGCGGCAAGATCGGAAACAGAAAGGCCAAGATAGCCCAGCTCGGTCACAGCGGACATATTCATCGTTCTCCCAAAAATTGCCCGGAGCGGGCCGTCTATTGGCTCACCGCCCGAGCGCGCATCGATTCGAGGCCGCGATTTCGGTCAATTGCAGCTCTCCGATAGCAGGACGTTTTTCATTGTGCAATACATTGCACGAATGTCCGGAAGGAGATAGGGATTGAGCACAATCCGATTCGCGGACGCGCGCAAGCCCGACGCTCCGAACGGGAGAGCAAAGATGGAATTGTCTGAGAAAATTGGCGGCAGAATTGCTGACCTGCAGGGGCTGAAGGGGCGGATGCGCTCCTGGCTCAAGAAGGATCATGAACGCGGAATTTTTCAACTCGACCGAGCGGCATTCACCGAGTCCGCCCTCTTTGAGTTGGAGATGAAGTATATCTTTGAACGCAATTGGGTTTTTCTGGCGCATGAGAGCCAGGTTGCCAAGCCGAACGACTTCATCACGACCAAGATCGGGCGCGTCCCGATCCTGATAACGCGCGATCGATCTGGCGAAATCCGCGGTTTCGTTAATGCCTGTGCTCATCGCGGCGCTCGGGTCTGTCGCGAACGGGCGGGCAACAAGCGCAACCATATGTGTCCGTTCCATGGCTGGACTTTTTCATCTGGAGGCGAACTTCTCGATGTGACCGATGAAAGCATTGGCGGCTATTCGGAAGCGTTCAACCGCGCCGATTACGGCCTTACCCCGATCGCCAGGCTGGAGAACTACCGCGGCTTCCTGTTCGGCAGCCTCTCGGCAGATGTCGTTGAACTGGTCGATCACCTAGCCGGCGCGCGGGACTTCATCGATCTAATGGTCGATCAGGCGAAATCAGGAGAGATGGAGGTTCTGCCTGGAACCAATCGCTACCGCTATCATGGTAACTGGAAGATGCAGGTCGAAAACGGCCTCGATGGCTACCACGTGATGACCACGCATGCGAATTACTTCATGACGGTACAGCGCCGGGTTGAAGGGATTTCCAAGAACGATACCAAGGCCATTAATTTTGAGGGCTTCTCGGCGCGTGACGGGGGGTCCTTTTCCTTCCACAACGGGCATACGGTGTTGTGGGCGGACTATGCCAATTTCGCGGATCGGCCTAATTTCGAAATCCTCGACTGGCTGGAAGAAACCTACGGCGCCGAAAAGGCTAAGTGGATGAACAAGCGCATCCGCAACCTGCAACTGTTTCCCAACGTCTTTCTGATGGATCAGACGAGCACCCAGATCCGTATAATCCAGCCGATTTCGGTCGATGAGACGGAAATCTCCACCGTTTGCATCGCGCCAGTGGGCGAAAGTGATGCCGCTCGGTCTCTGCGGCTTCGCCAGTATGAGGATTTCTTCAATTCCAGCGGCATGGCGACACCCGACGACCTGACCGAATTCAACAACAGCCAGGTCGGATTTGCATCTGGTGAGGGGCGTTACAACGACATGTCGCGCGGCTCGACCCGGTGGGAGAAAGGCCCTGGCAAGTTCGGTGAACCGTTGAACGTGAACGTTGTTATGAGCAGTCCGGCGGTTGCCGACGAAGGGCTCTATGTTGCGATCCACGACGAGTGGGTTGCTCGCATGGAGCAAGCCATCGACAGCGAATGTGACGAACTTTCAGCGATGCTGGAGAATGCGAAATGAGCGCTTTTCATGCACGTTGGCTGGCCGTTTCAAGGTTCATCGGTCAGGAAGCGATCGCCCTTGATGACAAGGACTGGGATGCGTGGCTGGCGCTCTATCATGAGCAGGCTGTATATTGGGTTCCCGCCTGGGACGACCACGAGCGGCCGACTGCGGACCCGCAGCGCGAGGTCTCGCTGATCTATTATCCCAGTCGGGGCGGGCTGGAAGATCGGGTTTTCCGGATCAGAACGCGGCGTTCGGCAGCCAGCACGCCGGAGCCAAGAACGGCTCACATGTTCACACTGCTTTCGGTCGATGAAGGCGAGGGCCAGGTACATGCCCGGACTTCGTGGACCACAACTTCGGTGCTTGAGGGCAAGGTCGCTACTCTTGCAGGCTGGGCCTATTACGACCTTGAACCCAAGGACGACACATTCGTGATCCGTCGCAAAAAGACAATCATCGTCAACGACCTGTTTCACGAGATTGTTGATGTCTACAGCATCTGAGCGGATCCGTCCGGTTGTCGGCACGATGATCGGGGATCCCGCAGGGATCGGCCCCGAAGTTGCAGTGAAGGCGTTGGCGGGGGGAGAGGTTCACAATGAATCGATTCCCGTGCTGGTCGGATCTGCGGCGGCTGTCGAGCGCGCGCTGGATTTCACCGGAACGCGTGCCCGGCTGCGGGTGATGGGGAAGTTTGAAAAGCCTAGCGACGATCCCGCCATAATCGATATCATCGACACGGGCGCTCTGCCGGTCGGCGTCCTTCCCCTGGGCGAGGA
>Ga0007787_10000020_pt1 | contig 39820 bp, 42 predicted proteins | sample LauGreFa1BDMLBSN_2_FD_59500 | JGI IMG/M metagenome (GOLD analysis project Ga0007787, IMG submission 59500) | Freshwater lake microbial communities from Lake Michigan, USA - Fa13.BD.MLB.SN | ecosystem: Environmental > Aquatic > Freshwater > Lake | place: Lake Michigan, USA | collected 2013-09-23 | reverse complement strand
TGTAGAACCTGTTGTGCCTTGAGCACCTGTAGCGCCTGTAGAACCTGTTGTGCCTTGAGCGCCTGTAGCGCCTATGTTACCTGTTCTAGAGAACCCTACAGTTAACGCCGCTAAACTAGAAGGTATTGTACCAGAAACGTAACTAACAGGAATCTTATAATAACCAGCTGCAACTGTAACAGCACCAGTAACTTGGAATATATTGACTACTGTGCTACCAGCCAAGTTTCCTACTATTGTTATGAATCCTCTTGAACCAGTAGTCGTACTATCATCCCATGTATCGTACCATGCTGTCTGAGTTACACCAGCAGCATCTAGATTGTCGATAAAGATTTGAGTTACAGATGCGATGGCTGCATTATTATACTTTATAACGCCATTTCCAGGATCATCATCTGTCACCTGAATTGAGAATGAATATCTTACACCACCTTTATCGCCAGTCGTGCCTTGAATACCTTGTGTGCCTTGTGAGCCTGTGGTACCTTGTGAACCTGTTGTGCCTTGAGAACCAGTTGCGCCTTGTGAACCTGTAGTTCCTTGTGAACCTTGACTTCCTGTAGTACCTTGCGAACCAGTGGTACCCTGTGAACCTGTAGTGCCTTGACGGCCTTGGAGACCTTGAACGCCCTGAGAACCAGTAGCACCTTGAGTACCAGTTGTTCCCTGCGAACCTGTTGTGCCTTGCGAACCTGTGATTCCTTGTATGCCTTGGGTGCCTTGAGATCCTGTTGTGCCTTGAGAACCAGTTGCACCTTGACTTCCTGTAGTGCCTTGAGAACCAGTGGTACCCTGTGAACCTGTGGTGCCTTGCGCGCCCGTAGCACCCTGAATGTTTGTAGGATTTCCGTTAATAAAGAAAGCAGATGCGTTAACGCTGCCTACAACATCGATTCTATGATTAGTTGTTGTTGATCTACCAACAGCAATGTTTGAGTTGACAAATAATGAACCTGAAATGTTTGCAGATCCGTTTGCATCTAAAACTTGTCTTGGGTTTGCTGTATTGAAACCATGGCGTCCTGCACCATCTTGCTTGTAACCAAATGAACTGTCAGACCAAGGAGCAATTACAATATTTGCACTATCGTCTGATGATCCTTTACTGTAAATAATAGAGATATCATCATTAATTATCAAGTCATTCCAAGCGCCGCCGGATGTATTAGCATTGAACTGTAGTATCGCTGAACCGCTCATAATTTCAATTTGCGGATAAACGTTTGCTCTAGTAGTCCAACTATTAACGTGCAGTCTTATGCCCTGAGTTGTTCCATCACCAATTGTGAGATTGCCTGTAGGTATCTGTAGATTTCCTACAAAACTCGCGCTTGATGTATTTGGTAAAGCGTTATTTGCAGCCAAGAATGCAGCATTGGCATGGACTCTGGCTGTATTAGCTTGTACAAAAACAATATTTGCATGATCTCTAGTTGTATTGGCTTGCAACAACCCGGCATTGGCTGAGGCATGTGCTGTATTAGCGTGAACTCTAGCAGTATTAGCTTGTTCGTATGCGGCGTTAGCATTATCAAACGCTGCTTTATTTGCTTCAAGGATAGGTGCTTGACCTCCAGATACAGAATTGGCAAGATCATATGCTGTATTAGCTTTTAAAAAAGCCGAATTAGCTTGATCTCTGGCTGTATTAGCTTGTTCAAATGATACGTTCGCGTGAACTCTGGCAGTGTTAGCCTGTGTAAATGCTGGAGGAGCAACATTAGCTTGATCTCTGGCTGTATTAGCTTGTAAGAAACTAACGTTAGCGTGATCTCTAGCAGTATTAGCTTGTAGGAATCCTACGTTTGCGTGGTCTCTTGCTGTGTTGGCTTGTATAAATGCTGGAGAAACAGCATTTGCTAGATTTCTTGCAGTGTTAGCTTGTTCAAACGATACATTAGCATGAACTCTAGCTGTATTAGCCTGATCAAAAGAAATGTTTGCATGGATTCTTGCTGTGTTAGCCTGTAGTAATCCAGCATTTGCAGATGCATGTGCTGTATTGGCATGGTCTCTAGCAGTATTAGCCTGTAGTAATCCAGCATTGGCTGAAGCGTGTGCTGTATTGGCATGGTCTCTAGCAGTATTAGCCTGTAGTAATCCAGCATTTGCAGATGCATGTGCTGTATTGGCATGATCTCTAGCTGTGTTGGCTTGATTTCTAGCGGTGTTGGCCTGTTCAAAACTAATGTTAGCATGATCTCTGGTAGTATTGGCTTGCAAAAATGAAGCGTTTGCATGATCTCTTATTGTGTTGGCTCTAACAAATATAACATTTGCATGTCCAAAAGCAATATTAGCATGATCTCTGGCAGTGTTTGCTTGTTCAAAACCAATATTGGCATGGATTCTTGCGGTGTTCGCCTGTTCAAAACTTACATTAGCATGAACTCTGGCCGTATTAGCTTGTAAGAATGAAACGTTTGCATGATCGTCTGCGGTATTGGCCTGATCAAAAGCCTGATTGGCGTGGATTCTGGCAGTGTTAGCTTGCAAGAATGAAACGTTGGCGTGAACTCTAGCCGTATTAGCTTGTTCAAAACCAACATTGGCATGGATTCTGGCAGTGTTAGCTTGTTCAAAAATTACATTTGCATGTCCAAAAGCAACATTGGCATGGATTCTAGCTGTATTAGCTTGTTCAAAACCAACATTGGCATGGATTCTGGCAGTGTTAGCTTGTTCAAAACCAACATTGGCATGGATTCTGGCAGTGTTAGCTTGCAATAAACCTGCATTGGCAGAAGCTAATCCCGCATTTGCTGAAGCATGTGCTGCATTGGCATGGATTCTAGCTGTGTTAGCTTGAATGATAGCGGCATTTGCAACTGCATTAATAGTATTGGCATCATTTGAGACTAAAACTAATCTCGCGTCTGTATTTGCAAGAGCGGCAAATACGACATTAACTGCATTAGCAGTAGCTACATTTAATGTTGATCTATCAAGAACGCTACTGGAAACATTAAGAGTAAGATATAATGTTTCATTTCTTTTGATATTATTAGGAGAAACAGTTAAAACCGCAGTGTTTGAAGCTGCATTAATTAACTGCTGAGTTTCTACTTCATTGACAAAAGTAATAAGTTGATTTGTAGCTGAACGCCATTCATCAAATGTGTTATTTAGCGTGACATTTGCTATTGCCATTTTACCTTGCCAATCCTCTTAAAAGCTCTTTTATTTCTCTCATGTCATCTTTGAGTGAGTCCAACTCAGATAACTTTTCCTTAATACTATTTATCTCAGAATTAACACCACGCACATTGTTCATCATGGCTTTTTTGCTTTTATATTCGTTTGCAATGTTATGATCTGCCAACAGTATTGCTCCAGTTTTAGTGTCTTTTCTTAGGTCTTCATATTCTTCAATTTTAACCAGATTTTGCATTAATAAACGTCCTCAGGCAATGCTATTGCACGAACATCAAGGACATAAGGAATAGAACTTGCTACAGTATTGTTTGCAGACAAGACAATCTTAATTGCAAACTGATTAAATGTTTTATATGTTGTTGTATCTGTTGTATATGTAACATTATTAGATGTCATAGATGGTCTATATTCATACTCAATAGGCGTTCTATTTGTAGAGAATGTAAACTCACTTGTCTTCTGTGTCATTCTTTCCCAGTTTCTATTTTCAATACGTTCTGGATCAAGAGCGTTACGAACTTTATAGTATACATTAACATTAGCACCAGGTGGCTTAACAGCAGTTAAGAACACTCTTAGATCACCAGCATCAAAACCATCAAGAAGTGTAATTGTTTTTGAAATATAACGGGCAATTGCTGGACCACCAGATGTTCCTGTTTCTGTAGATACATTGACAACAGCGCCAGAACCAGAACCACCGCCGACAGTAACAATAACATTGTCCGTATATCCTACACCAGGACTATCTACAACAATTGAAGAAATTTGTCCTGTTATGGTATTTGTTACAGCCCAAGCATTTGCTCCATAACCAACATTAGATGTAATTGTTAGATATGCATTTGTTGCATCATATCCTGAACCTCCATCAACAATGTTAAATCTATCTGCTGTCAAACCAGTATTGTTAATCAAGTTTTCAATTGTTACCATGTTTTGCATATTTTGGTATATAACAGGAGAAACTTGAGTGTTTTTTGTTGACAAATCAATTCTTACTGTTGTTGATTTATTTGACAATTGTGGATTATACAAAATGTTTCTTTTTGTTAAATCTACTCTTTGTTCTGGTTTAAAGTTTGTAAATGCAGCATCTATAGTTTGCGTTGCATTTGAAACACCTTTATAATAATAATTAATCTTTGTATTCTTTAATTCAATAGCATCTGATCTTAATTCAAAAGCATCGTAGTATGTGTTTGCTTTTAAGCTATCAAAAGAATTATATTTGACATTTGAACGAAGTTCTCGGCGCATAGCTGTTTTATCTTCTTCAAATATAATAGTACCTTCATCAACAAAGTTTGCTCTATTAAGAACAAACATCATGTCTTCATCTTGTAGAGGCGTCCAAGTCATCTGATTTTGTGACTTAAACATTGAACCCATAAATGGTTGTTTTGAAACAACCGTATCTGTTCCTAAAACTTTTTCACCCAAAGCTGTACCGTAGAAATCATAACCATAATCGTCAGTAATAACAACAACAGCATATTCATATCCAGAGTTCAAATAGACTGGACTTGGGAACGTGAAGCGGGTATTTGTACTAGAATTTGCTACATCAGGGAAACTTGATATCTTAATCTCGTCGTTATCTAGTGTTGTTGTTGCTCCAGGAATAACTGTATTACTGCTTGGTGCGCCGTTTACTACAGGACGAATCTGAACTTCAATTGGAAGACTATCGCCTCTGTTTCTAAAGAACAAGTCTACAGAAGATACGAACACGCCATCAGGATATTCTGATGTTGACACATAAAATGTTTGAGCCACAGGATCATGAGGAATAGTAACACATTGTCCTTCACTAGCAGCCATATCATACATGACTTGCCAGAAGTTGAGTCCTGTTACATTTATTGCGTCACCGTAAATACCCATTGCGCCAAATGAAGTAATATACGTTTTTCCATTAGGATCTGTCGGTGTTGTAAATTTTGTTGCTGCTGGAGTTGTTGTTGTTCCTGGAATGCGCCAGGGCAAACTTTCAATTGGTATTTCATCAAATACACCAAATGAAGGGTTAGTTATTTTTGTTTGGCTTATATTAGGAGAACCTTTAATAATTTTTCCAGTTTTATCACAGAAAACTAATCTTTTAATATTAAATCCTAGCGTATTACCATTTTCCAAACTAGTATATCGCGTACTTAAAGACTTTTGTCCTTCTGGTGCTACTGTCCAACTCAAGTTATCTGAACTTGCTTGTCTGTTTCTTGCACAAGGGTCAAGAACTTTAGTTGAAGGTGTAACAGAAACAGTTTTTGTTGGTGTTCTGGTAGGTGTAACACTAACACTACGAGTTGGTGTAGGAGTACGAGTTGGTGTAATCGAAGACGTATTAGTCGGCGTAAGAGTTGGTGTAGGTGTAGGTGTAAGTGTTATAGGAACATCTGGAGACTCGGTAGGACTACGAGTTGGTGTAACAGTTGGTGTTACAGTTGTTGTTACCGTACGTGTTGGTGTAGGTGTAGCACTCGCTGTTATACTGAGTGTTGGTGTTAAAGATTTTGTAGGTGTAACTGTTCGTGTTGGTGTAGGTGTTGGTGTTACAGGAGGAATAACTGTAAATCCAAAATCTACATCGCGTTCAATTACTTGTGCTACAGACTTGTCTAGTCCATTTGATGTAAAACGATAGTCCGCGCGAGTTGTATAAGATGTTACGTCATTTCTAGGATTATCTAGAATACGGAAGATACGGTCGCCAGTTCTAAATTGAACATTGTTTTTGTTTGGGTCTGGAATATGGAACACACCAGACAAAAGTCCGCGAGGCGTAACATAAGATGTAGGAACTTCACTGTTTCCGTACCAATTTCTTGTATCACCGATTGTATAGATTAACTCATCATCTACTGGATTAATTTTGAAATCAGGTTCAACTGTTGCAACTCTTGTAGCAGCATCGTAACTTATGATTTCGGCAGTTTGGCCAGCATTTGTTCCGTTAACGATACAGATTGTATTTCCTGTATAATAATCGTTAGTTGTGCCATTAGCGTCACTAGATAGCTTTATTGCAGCATTTGTTGTTCCAGACTGAACAAAACCTGAGAAGTGTTCATATAGTTTTAGTGTGCTAGAAAAACTTGAACTGTCTACAGTAACAGTCGAACCTGAAGCAAACGTTGTAGGACCATCAAATTCTGATACGTAAAACTTTGTATTTCCTGTATTAATGTCATTTTCAACGTGAAGAATACGTGCGGTAGAAGAAGCTCCGATACGAAGAGTTTTCTGCGGGCCCTCTCTCATATCTTTTACTTTTTGATTTGTATTCACTTCAATGATGTTTGGTCTTTGTACAAATCCATCAATGAGCTTATCATCAAAATAGAACCAGACTTGTCTATTTGGTCTTAGTCTGTAACCAATAAAGTCTACGGCCAAATATCGCATAAAAGGAATAACAGTGACACCAACCAGAACACTGCCAGCATTTCTTTCCGTTACCGTTGTCGTATTTGTAACAACCTGTGCATTTTGCTGCAAAGCAGGATTAGGATTTGTTTGTGGCACAGATTTAGGAACAGATGTTACTGCACCTGTTATGATTGGATTTTGTGCTGTCTGACTTACCATATTTTAAACTACCTTTTTTACGTATTTATTCTTTTAGTTTCAACGCTTTTGAGAATTGACAATGCTTTGATATATATTATCAATCGTTAGCTGATTAACGCCTTCATCTGTGACTACAATATTTGGCGCTTTTTGTGTGTTGTACCAGATGTCCGCTTCAGGATTCATAATGATGTTTCCATCAAATACTGAATATAAGAATTCAGCACACGGAGAAAACTTTGTTGCTTGTGTTTGGAACAAGAAAGGAACTTCTTCGTAATCCAATAAAGTCTTATCTTTACCTATTGAAACATCTGTGCTTAAGGACAAGTTTGCTTTTAGAGTTGCGCCAAAAGTTTCTGATTGATTTGTTAACCAACCATTTTGAAAGTCTATAGCGCACTTATAATCTTGTAGAGTTGGATTACCAAGAGCGTGTGATGTGAAGCTATCAACAAATACACCATACTTAGTTCTGTCAAGTCCGTCAACGTCTGGAATTGTAATATCAAGCGCATTCTTTTCTAGTGTATTCAGAGAAACATAATACTCAAGATTTTCAACTCTCTTATCAATTTTACCAATATCTCTCATTGTATAACGCTTATTATCAACGTATTTTACCGTAACATTACTTGCATATTCTGTGTAAGGAGGAACACCTAAAGAATAAAGAACCATGCTGTCTGTCGGAACACTAGGATCCTGTGGGAACTTTGAAGGAATACCTTGAATGACATCAAATCTTCTATTCTTGGTAAGAACAATCAAGTCGCGTCTGCCAAGATAATATTCATAATCCAATTCGAAATCTGTTGTAGGTAAGGGTATTCTTACGCCATTCAATGTATAGTTTGGAGCAGCGTTTGATCCATTTTGTCTTGTAGGTCTAAAGTCAATGCAGTCTCTTAGCTCAATAACTGTTCCGTCGTTCTTGACAAACTGAGGAATAATGGAATATCCATCACCAATAGATGCACCCATTTCTGATATATCTGTGCTTAAATCGCTATATGAATCTACAGAGAAGTAACCACCACCACCAGAAGCAACATTTGCATGTTCATAATAACGGCAGCATACGATTAGAGGACCGCGACAAGATGCAAAGTTAGGTCTAAGCTTGATTGAAGCATGATCATAATAATCTTCTCTTTGTCCATTATCTAGTTCATATCTGTTAGTTACATCATTATATTGTCCGAGACTTTCTCCTGGACCAGGAACAAGTTCACCGTTTAAGTCATATACTTTAAAGGCAGCAACATCTGTAATGAAAAGACTTTCAGGAATGCCTACACTTCTTGTTGGATTAGATATTACAACTTGTCCATCAGGCAAATATACATTTGCCGATGAGTTTGTTCTATCGTTGCGAAGATAAATTGGAGTGTTACTGGACAAAGTTTCATTGTTTATCAGATGAAGTGTTTTCTGCTTAGGAACAACACCTTGGTCAAATTCTACTTTTGCAAAAACGACAGCAGAGAAAGAATCGTTTGGATGTGTGTTTCCTGTATTAAACACAGCCTGTTCAGGAGTGCCGCTTACTGTTACTGTTGCCTTAATAATGTCGCCATTTGATCTTGCACTTGTTCCTTTATCTGTACATACAACAAGGAAGTTATTCATGATTGTTGATGCAATGTTGCTAGATGCAGTAGCACCAATAAAATCTTCGTTATTTTCTACCTGAATTGCTGTGGACACACCAGCAGTAAATGATGTTGTATACTTATTTCTATATGAGTATGACATGTTTTGAATGCCATTTGCACCATATGCAATAAACTTCTCAGGCAATGGAAACAGTAGCGAACTTAAAGACGATTCGCTAATAAATGCTGTTCCATTTGCTGTTGAACCAGATTTGTTCAATGTTGAAATGTTTGTGTATGCATTTGATGTAGCACCAACTGTAAATGGTCCATGAATAACAAACGAATCGGCACTCTTAAAGCTAAACTGAATTGAAACATTAGATGTATTTGAAAGTCCTTCAAACAATTCTGTTCGCAGTCTAAGATTACGAGTTGCAGGATCATATTCATCAATTGTATGTGATCCTGTTGCTGTCTTTAACACAGCATCTACATATGCATTTGCAACATTGGTTGTTGGTCCAAATAATCTAATAGTAGAAACGTTGTCTGTATAGGCAACATTCGATGAAATGCTAATGAAATCGGTATCAAATAGATAGAATTCATACTTACGTGCATCAACATCAACATCACCAGAGAAGAATTCTAGGTCTTTAATTCGACCTGTACCTATCTTTGTTGTATTATAGTAAGTTGTGTTTGAATAATTAACATTGGCCCATGGAGCACAATGAATGTCAAAGTTTTCCATCTTTGTTGTGTCGAAAACGCCACGCAAGTTTTCTACTATGACATAATTACCATAGTTCATGTTTAAGTCATATGCATCTACCGATTCTAGGGTTCTGCCCTTTTCAATATTAATTTCTGTCTTGCCTACTGTTTCAATTTCATAACCTGAAACATAACCTTTTCCTGGAGAAAGAACGGCATTAACAAATAAGTTTCTATCAATCTCGCTTTCTTCTAGAGTAAGAAGGAATGGGTTTACTGTATAGTTGCCAGACTCGTCATATGTTCTACGGGCAAAAACTTCTTCAATTTCAGAATACAAAGGATATTTGACTATATTTCGAATAGAACCATTTTGAATTCTAGCAAGTTCAATAAACTTTTCTGTGTCGGCACTGTCAAGACTTCTAGAAGATAATACTAAATCCGCTTTATATCTTGATGCACCAGGAGCTTGATAGTTAAAAGATTCCTGCGCAGGATCAAGGAGAGATGTATCAGATTGTTCTGTTACAATAGCATCATTTAACTCTAAACCAACACGACATGACGGAAGAGTTTGATATTTACCAATGACTGCAACTTGAGCTGGTACTTTAATAAAGTATCCATTATAAAAGAATATGCTATCTTTTATGCCAGCAAACTTACTGAAAGAAGCAGAGTTTGCTACCGCCGTGTTTGCGTTTATTGTAGGATTATCTTTTAGGACAAAAGTTTGATTGTCGTTAAACTGTTGTGAAGAAATGTATGTACCAAATAATACAGGAGGATCATTTGCTGTTGGACCAGCAACGTTGGAAACTCTAAACTGAATTGTGTTGGCAGCGTCAGTAGATACAATAACTTTCTTATCGAAAGTGTTTACGTCAATGTTGGTATTGGCAAAAGTAGGATTTAGATTGATTGTTGCATAAACGTTTGGCGGAAAGTATACTTCACCACCAATAACAGACGAACCGTTTTCAAAAATGTGTCGACCAAATCTTTCGATCTGATTTTGCAAAATAGTCTGGACTTGTGTAAGTTCTCTAGCCTGGACAGCATATCCTGGTCTAAAGAGAATACGATAGAAATTCTTTTCTTCGTTAAAATCATCATAATACGGAAATACGGTTGTTTCTGTTGGAACTACCAGCGTATTTGCAACATTTGCTTTTGCCATTTTTATATCCTAAATTGCCTTAAAATTTCAGAACTATTTTGAAATCTTCGATCTGATCCGAAGACCTAATTATTGGTTTTATATTATCTATATATAGAAGTTGTCCAGAATAAGGAGCAACTTCTGGTACGGTAATAGGAATTGAAACTGTTCCTGTTGCACCAGATGTTAGTCCTATTAGTGTAGATGCTATCACTGAACCTGTTGTGTTAGCCAATTTAAGTTGATTTGATCCATTCCATGCGACTACAGTTCCAGTGAATGTTGTATTTGGAAATAGACCTTGATAAACAACTTCATCTTCAACAAAATTGTCATCACCAACACCAGATAGTGTTAGAGTTGTTAATTGAGAAAATGCAGTATTAGTTTTTACATTTATAGTGCCATAAACGTAAGGATCTTTGATTAGCGATATCTGTCTAAAGTCATTTGTAACAGGTAACTTGCCATTTTCATCATATCTTAGTCTCATGTTAATCATAAGATTACTACCGCCAAGTTCGCGCATAGGATCAGAACCATGACCACCAGGTGGACTAATAACTGCTCTCAATACGGCACCAATACCGCTCGTTGAATCATCATATACCTGAATACCTGCATAGGTATATCCTGTGCCTGGTCTATCAATAACTATCGCAGAAATTGTATTTGAAATTACATTAGTTTGAGCAAATGCGTTTGCTCCTGTTCCGTCTCCAGTAATTGTAATCCAAAGTTTGGTGTTATCGCTATAGTCTTGACCGCCATTGACAACCTGAATAAATTCTAGACCGCCGTCAATTGCACCTTCTTGAACATCCCACTGCAAAGACGCATCATCATTAGCAAGAGTTTTTACTGGAATATATTCGTCGGTTGTAAATCTGAGTTGTTCAGCAGGAGAAATAGTGTACATATATTTCCAGATATAACCGTCAGTTTCCTGAACTGTACCTGTCGTGATCTTCTGAATAGGAACATTCTGTGACGGTGCACCATTATTATTTGAAATGCACTTGTAAACATCCCAGTTAGGAGTTACAATATAGAACTTAGTATTTGGATTAAAGAGCATTAATGAACATGTGCAATGGTCATAACGATCATAGATGACACCTTGCGTCCAGTCTATTCTTGGAATACAATGGTACAGGTCATTGCCTGTAATCTTCTTGGCGCCGATCATGTTACGGTAGACTTCATATAGAGAAGTCACTGAACTGTTAGCCTGAAGTGGCGCAGAGTCATTGGCCCAAGGTTCTACTTTTCCAATTGTAAAATACAAGCTGGAATTGGCAGCTTCGGTTACAGATTCCTTAAACTGTTCTGCATTATAGATGTTTAAGTTTTTTGAATAAACTGAAAATGTCATTTTTTACCTTATTGTATTATACCATAATACACATTACCAGATGTATTTACCGTGTTAGATTGAACAACAAAGAATGTATTAGCATTTGATGTTGTGACAGTAAAGATACCATTCATGATATTTATAGTATTTCCTGATTGGAATTCCAAGTAAACATTGTTTCCTGATACCAAGCCGTGTGAAGTTTTAAATATGCGAATGTTGCCTAGATTTGCATTATATGTGGCAGGTCTGTATATTATCTCATTTGTTTGTGTTTCGGTTCTTACCTGAACATTCATCGTTTCACCATTGTCAACAGATGTGTATTCGCCGAACAAACTCATACCAGCAGGATGCGCTAGGTCTTTCAATGCTTTTCTATAGTTTGAAATGGCTTGCTTGATACGCACAACATATGAATAATTGTGATAATATCTTCCGTCTTGCAAGAAGTTAAAGCTGCTAAGATGACCGTCATCGTTTAGATAACGACCAGGATATGTGAATACACCCTGAACAATTGTAGAATTTACCTGAGCGGTTCCAGAACCTAGATGCTTCAAATTGATCGTTGGCGGTGTCTTGTATCCAGAACCGCCTGAGAAGATTGTCAATGAAAGAATGGCACCGATATCATCAGATGTGCTTATCATTTTTTCACCAGCGCCTAAGACAGCCGTAACAGCAATGTTTGCGCCTACACCTGTTCCAGACAATACATTTGCTCTTGGTAATTGAAGCATATTGTAGCCAGAACCACCAATGTAATGACCTGGTACTTCCTTAAACTTGACACTTGTGATTACGCCTGTTCCATTTACGGATGCAACATATCCTCTCGCACCAACGCCAGCACCAACAGTGGCATATGGCTGATTGATTATCTCAATCTCATCATTTACAGCATAACCACTACCAGCATGAACAATTGCCATCTTACCGAGAATACCAAGGTCTTTAACTCTTGTGTTAGCTTGTGCTGACAATGTGGTATTACTGATATAGTTTTGACCACCATTAAGAACCACAATTCTCTGTATTGGTCCAGTGTTTGCATACGTAAAGAATTGCATAGAGTTTGCTAGTGAAGTATACAAACTCGGTTTCTTGATAACTTGAAATGGTTCATTTGTTAGTGGTCCAGGCAAACCAGGACTTACTGTCAATTGACTAGTGATAGAATTGGACTTTGTTATTGTTACATTGGTGCCAAAGCAATAAATGTTATCGAATGTTTCAAAGAATACGTTCGAATTTGCTTTCCATGCCGACAGGTTGATAGTTGTAACACTTGCACCTGTTCCGCAGCTTATGGTCAAGTTAGAGTATGCTGAGAATGGTGCTGTCCAAACATCAACTCTCTCGAAACTGATATTGCCTGGTATCTGTGGTGTAAACTGAACGTTTGTCGTGTTTACTGTATTGGATGAAATGTATAAAATGTAGTTGGTACCTGTAGACACATTATAGACATTTAATGAGTCACCAGTTTTGAAATAAACATTGGAATTTGCAATAAGCTGATTAAAATACAATTTATCAACTAATGTACCAGAAGCAGAGTTGGCAACAAGATTTGATGTAACTGGAGGAACAGTTACTAAAACAACATCTAAGTTAGGATAAGCAAGTGTTTCATATAATGATGCAGAAAGATTGCCAATAACTGTGTTTGCTTCCGATGCAATTGTAGATATCACAATATTGTATGAATTAGGGTGAACAGACTCGTCAGTATTAACAAGAGATATAAGAGCGTTTGCACCAGTGCCTGTAGGACTTGATACCAATATTAAATTAGTGTTTTGAAATCCTGCACCACCATCGGTCGCTGAAATTGTTTTGATTGCTGCTGAGGAAATAGAAGATACGACAATAACGCCGCCAGAACCTGTATTGCTTTCTATTATGGCAGTATCACCGATAGAATAGTTATTACCTCTGTTTAATATGTCAACTCTAACAATGATACCAGAGAACACATTAGCCGAAATGTATTTGACTTGACCTTCTTCTTCAAAAAGAGCATTAACTTTTTCACCAGCAACAAAGTCTCTTACCTGGTTAGAAACCTTAAGTTCTTTAACAATAACACCATTCTCATAGTAGACATCTACTGATTCTACCGTTGCAGTTGCGTTTGATGTGCTACCACGGATTTGACGACCAGTAAAGTTCTTGGCTGTGTATATGCCTGGATCAGAGGTGTTGTTTACCTGAATATCAAAAACTTTAAGTGACTTTTCTTGATACCACTTACCGTCAGATGCTTTGAGAATATCTCTTTTTGGATAATAGAAATCTGTTTCCATATCATACAGAATGGCCAACAGAAATTCAATTGATTTCTCGGTACCTCTTGCGCGATAGAAGTCTTTGATGTGTTTAATCAACAAAGACTTGTCAGCGATGGTCTTTTCAGGCAGAAGACTTAAGAATTGATTGTATAGTTTTTCGGAATATAAATCGATTGTCTTATCTGGATCAAGAGCATCACGAAATCCTTTTGCTCTCTCAATTGTCTTACCTTCTTGCTCAAGATACTGGTAATATGCCTCAATGAATTTAACAAAAGTAGGGTGATCATTCCTAACAAAGAATGGTGCCTGAGAGTTTACAAAATTTGAAATGCCTACGTTTGTATTAGCCATTATTCAGCTTCTACTCTAAGTTGGATGGCAAAAGGATCACCTTCGTCAATACTAATTATTCTGTTTCTCAAAGGAGGAATAATTTCATTCTGAGCAGGTATGTTGAATGTAAGAACATCGGCTGGATAGAAATCATTAGGAACTAATGACTGAACAGTAAGCGATTGTAAGAAGACTTGACCTGTATTGTAATCGATTGTTCCTGCATTTGGATTAACAATGATTTTTTCACCATTATTTTCGAAGTAGAACGTTCTAAGAATACCTGTTCTTGCTTCTAGAACAGCCGATGCTGCGGCTTCTGATCCACCGCCACCATCAATGCTAATATTTGCGCGAGTATAGTTAGAGCCTCTATTTAATACAGTAATCTTGGATATTCTACCATTTACAATTGTTGCAGTCGCAGAAGCACCTATACCATCGCCTCTGATGTTTATTGTAGGAATAGAAGTGTAGTTTATACCAGGGTTTTCTACTAGAATTTCTTCAATACCTGTAAATGACTCAGGTACTTCTTCGATGAACATCTTTCTTAATGTATTGGTTAAATCAAACACATTTGCTTCTGGGAAAGTATACAGTTTAGATATGTAATCGCCTTTACGCAAAGGCAGATTGAAGTTTACTCGCACATTTTCAGTGCGACCTAGATTTAATATCTGTCTCTTTTGCAAGTATATTTGAATGTCAGAACCTGTAATGGAACGCTCGGCATTCTCAATATAGTTTTGCAACTTTGATTTTCTAAACGTAGAGTCAAAACGCTTCAATTCAGCATCATTATAATCTGAAATGGATGCTTTTACCAGTGTTAAAATTTCATCGGCTGTAAGTGAAGTCTTGCTTGGATTATACGTAACACGACCACTCATCGTTACATACTCATAGTCTGGATCTACAATTTCAGGAATAATTGTCATTACGTTTCTAGAACGAATAAGATTTTCTTTGATTTGTTCTTTTTGTAGAGTTGTTAGAACATAATTTGTTCTAGGTTTTAGTGATAGATAAATCTTACCGTAAACGACAGGATCATTGTCTTCACCGCCCCAGCATGATACAGCATCGATGAATGGGAAATCTCTGGTAATAATAGTCTCATAGTCATTCTTGGTCACTGCACGGTTCTGAACAGTGTAATGATATGGCGCACGGAAACGAACTTGTTCGATTGTTTCCTTATTTTCAGCACCATAAGAAGGTGATGTTGACTGAACAATTACATTGCTGCTATACTTACCACCAACTTTATCAACAAACGAGAACGCATTGATTGCATTAGCTACCGAACCAACATTATCTAGATATGTGATATTGATAATTGAGCCGATCTTTGGTGTTTTACCTATGATATTATCACCAAACTGTACGACATAATTTAAATCGGTATCTTCTTCGATGAAATATGCTGCTGTATTGCCTTGCACCAATGTAATATCATCGTATTGATTATATACGGTTGTAGATGTGTTTGTTCTTGATTCCTGTACAGAAATCAATAATGTTGATGTATCCACATTTGCAGAAGGAATTTTAAATCTGCGGCGAGTGTTCTGTGCATCCATTTCATACTGACGAGTAACCACTTCACCTTGTCTAATCATGACATTGGCAAAGTTAAATGTACCGCTAGTTTTTGAAACTGTATTAGAATAAAGAGTGACGAATGGATAGTTGATACCATTAATGTCGGCACCAAGAAGTCTGGTAAACTTGTCTAGTGTAACTGCCTGTGCTGTAGTATCTTCCGAACCAGGTGCAGGCGTTACTGTAACATTGATTTTTGTTTCCGCACCACGACTACTTCTTGGAATATAATTCATCAACTTAGCAATAGATATCATGGACTCACGTAACTGAGCCGTGTCCATAAATGCCTCGTTACCAACCATATTGAGGTAATAGCCCATATAGTGAGTATTGTAGGCCAGCAAGTCAATGAGAACTGACATACCAGAACCTTCGAAGTCAAAGTCTTGGAATTCAGATTGACTGCGAAGATAGTTTTTCAGATTTATTTTGATTGTATCAAAATCAAGTTCTGCTATTCTTAGTGAAGTGTTGGCTGTGCTCATCTAATGCGCTCTAAAAATAAGGTGATGACTGCTGGTTCATTTCGATTTAATATTGTAAAGAAAAGCTTTACATTGTATCCGTTATTGTCATTATCAAAGTTAACTTCCAAGTCTTCTACACGAATTCTTGGTTCAAATGTTCTCAATGTCTCACGAATTGCATTTTTCAGAAAGTTTGATGTAATAGGTGTGGCATTTTCAAATAATAGTTTTAATGCGTTCGAACCAATACTAGACTGAAAAGGTCTGTCATAGAAGTTTGTTAATAAAAGATTTCGAACTGATCTTTTAATAGCTTCGGCGCCTGTCTTTTTCATGACATCCTTTGTGACAGGATGTGGCATGAAATCAAGGTCTAGATCGGAATAGTCGTTTTTTCGTGATACTGGATTAATCATATGATTATTTATGCTACCTTACTTGGGACCGCCAGCGTTTGGATTGGTTGGTTTTGGAATTTCAATTTGCATTTCACCAGCTTCAATAGACTTTCCAGAGTTAAGATGGACTTCTGGACTACCATCAACGGCCACAGTACCGCCAGATGACTTGACTGATAGTTGTCCTTTTGATGTTAGTCTCAATTCATCATCTGTTAAGACATTAAGTTGACCTTCGGCATGTAGATAAAGCTTACCAGTCGTACCGATACCTACATCACCCTGACCAAGAATAGATACAGGAGCAGAAGACGAAGACATGGATAAACCACCATCGGAAGTAATATTAGTAATACCTTCCGTGGTTATCTCAGTTGAACCTTCCACCTTCAATGTTGAATTCTTGGCTGATGTGTCCATATTGCCACGCACCACTGTATTCATATTCTTTGCAGTAATATTCATATCACCATTTACTGTGGTATTGTGATTACCCTGCACCGTCATGTTATAATCACCATCAACATTCAATGAGCAATCGCCCTTGACTGTAACATCATAAGCACCCGTAATCTGTACTCTATTTTCACCAAAAACAAATGTATATTGTCCATTATGTGAAACAAACTGCACAGCACCATCTGGTAAAAACTGTACCATCGAACCAGAACGATGCTGGAGTGTTACGCTTTCTGCGCCTTCACTGTCATCTAGTGTGAAAGTGTGACCAGAACGTGTTTTCTGCGTATAATAGTTAGGATAAGTTCCTGCACCTTCAAGACTTCTCGCATCTGGTGGACCTTTCCAGTCTGTAGGTGTTTTTGCTTGATCTGCTTTATATTCTGATGACATAATAAATTAACCTTTTACACTTTTTAATGCTTTTAATGCTGGGAGACCCAATGCAATTCCTGTCATGGCAAATCCTGCCATCTTATTTACTTTGTCTCTGGATTTGACACCAGAAGCAACATTATTTTCCATTTGTCGTACGGCCGTTGTCAATTCTGAGTTTGGTAATCTATTAAACATTTCATTTAATACACCAGAAGATCCGCCAAACATATTAGCACCAGGGAATACACCAGGAAATTGAGAACCATTAGACATGAGTGATGAAAAAGCATCTGCTAGTTTTTGAACACCCTCTGGTACAAGACTGGTAATATTGCCGAGAGCGTCGATCTGCATAGGAATATCGCCGAATGGTCCACCTGTCATCGTAATATTTACTGGTGGTAAGCTTTCTAGACCAAACAATGAGGTATCATATTGCAATTGCTGGAATGCGCCGACCAAATCATAAATGGTTCTTACATCCGATAATAAATTAACAGCATTAATGAAATAAACATCTGGATTAATCTTGGTTGCAGTATTAAAGCCACCGCTCTCGACTATTTCCATAGACTGCATTAGAGCATTCATAGAAGTTAAAGCACCGCCAATTTCTGGTGGTAAGTTTTTATATAGTTCGTCTAACAATGCAGCAGGCATATTTGTCAGTAGAGAACCAAGTGTCATATTCATACCTGGCAATAGGCTCAACATATCACCAGTAAGAATACTAGAAAATGCCTGTGTCGCTGTAGGAATATTCGTTACTTGTGGTATTTGTATGCCGTTCATTGGCCATAGAGTGGCAGTTGATGGCAAATATTTAACTAATTCGTTTTTATGATATTGACCTTTTTCTTGAGGTGGCTTTGAACCAGCAGAACCAGAGCCTACGTTTGGTGGTATACGAATGGACGTTAAATCAGAAATGGCTTTTTGTATAGCAGGCCAAGGATTACTATTGCCTGGAGTTGTGCCATCTTTGTTAATATCATTCGGCACTGTACCCAGAATAGTCAAGTGACCAGAGCCAGAATGACCACCCATCTTCATTGCCATGACAGCAGCACCGTGTTCTGGCGGTGGATTAAATGTTGTTACACCGTGTTGGTTGCCCTGCGCGAGTGACCTAGCAAAAGGCAAATGCTGTACATTAACATCTTTGCCATACTCACCAGGAATATAAACACGAACACCTCCAGATTGTGTTGGGTCTGGATCCTTATCATTACCGCCGACCACGATACCATAAACAATCTTATTTTCATTTGGATAAGAAACCATTAAACAATACCTCCACCAACAGACCTAGCGACACAATCCATCGTAGTGGTACCATAACCACCATTCTTGATATTGTGTGTCATGCTATGAATTAAATATAAACCTGTGCCAAAATTATCAAACTTGTCTGTTCTGTAGCTATGAAAATATACTTCGATTATATTACCTGCATGTAATACAGGGTTCCATGGCACGGTAAGTCTAAGTGAAATCTTATCTTCTTCTAAAAGACTCATTCTGGCCTGACGCAATAGCAAGTGCTTTTCTACATCAATATTACATGAACTCTGGTCTTTTGCTGAATTAAAGTTGGTAAGCGAGGTCATATATTTACCCTTACCATTACCGCAGCTTACATTCTTATTTCCTAACAAACTAGCCTGTTTTAGCATGGGATTAATTGTCACAAGAGATGACATGAGAGTGCCATCATCATCTGTACCATTTAATAGGTCAGACAGATAATCGAAATCACATGGGAAAGAATAAGACTGGATTGCTTCAGGATGCAGATAACCAGTCAATGAACCCATTTCTTGCGTAAAGAACCTAGCCACGCCACTTGTCGGTGCAGTTAAACTTCTTAATGATCTGAAATGATGTGTGCCTCTAGGATCGCCTCTTGTAAAGTTTTCATATGTCATATAATGAACAAACGATGGGTCGATACTTTCAGCCAGAGCAACATCGGCTTGCTGAGATATTACCTGAAATGGATGAATATTCTCTGCAATATAATCTCGACCATTACCCGAAAATTCAACATCTTTTGTTTTGGCACCGACACATGAACTGAGAACCTCATTTACCACCGCAGATGGACTAACACATCTCCAAGACTTAGATACCAGGTTTCGAGCATCATTTAATAATGTATCGTCACAGCCATGTAGGGTGAACTCTTCTAGACGACCTGATATCAGATTTCTATTGTCCATTCTGTATATGCGGGTCGATATTTCCATTTCATTGAGATAACCAAATTCAGCAAGAACTGGTTTTAATATCTTAATATCGGCAATCGCTGTTTTAAAATCATCTAGGTTTTTGACAATTGGATTATGTGGAAAGCTCTGAAATGTAACAGATGTTTGCAAACCTGGAGTTAATAAACTCTCGGTCATTGTTATTTCTTTTGGTGATAAATTAATAAATAAGGGTGTGCTAGTAGATGAGCTAAAATCCACTTCAAAAGACGTAACATAACGATCTACTGTATTCTCATCCATTTTTATGGTCTTCTATAAATGACTTTTCTACCTGTAAGAGTATCAAGTTCGCTGAGAATTTGATTGTAATATTGGGGTTGAATTATCTTGATTAATCTTTTATCTTCGTTTAGCTTTTCTTCATAATCATAATATGATACCTTGTCTCTCGAAATAATTTCAAACACAGTTTTACCTGCCACTGTATATGTAGAGAAGTCTGTGGTATCTGTTAATGTATTATATGCGTCCATAGGTGCAGTTGGTAAGTCAACCTTTAATACTGTACCATTTGCCGCCGAAGATGAGCCAATAAGAAACTGAGTTTGTTTTGCCTGACCATTTGTGTTGGCCAATACAATCTGACCATTTGCATTATTCCATGCAATAACCTGACCAGAAAATGTGTTAGATGCATTCGACGGTCCAATATATGCTATCTCACCAATACCATAGTTTGTTTCGGCATCAATTATTGTGATGATACCATCGGTCAATTTCTTTTCATTGACCTCGAATTTGGTTGTCGTAATTACCTGAGCAGATGGATTTTCACGGGTAATTACCTTTTCGTAATGATGATAATTGGTCTTTGCCCATTCTAAAGAACCATATTTCTTGATAATATATTTCTGAAATGTTTTGTCGTCCATGGGCCAGTCATAATACGGGTCATATATGTTATTGGCATATAATATCATCCAGTGCGCTTCTGCATTACCATATATCTGTTCTGCTAATATTTCTGGTCTGTCTCCGTCTCGGACAATATAATAATAGTATGCATTGACGTTATTTTCCATTACATCTTTAATAATGCCTATGCGAAATAGGACATTTGTGACGGCATTATATTCATTTAACAGCTTTTTATCTACTGTATATCTTACAAGAGGAAACTTGTCGAAAAAATTACCCATATTAGAAACCTTGCAATACTCTTTCTTTGTGTAGAATTTCGACTTCTCTAAAGCCTAAGCTTAGACGAACCGCAACTGGATGGCCGTTTGCAAATGTAGAATATGATTGCTCAGGAGAATAGTCCACATCGATACGGTCCAGAACACATGTGCTTATTCTTGGCAGATTTGTATTTTCTTTGCCTGCTTGGAAAAATGTAATATCAAAGTCTGCTGGCGGCACAAAAGCAAAACCTCCTAGAGTAATTTCTGGAGCAGCATAATATCGCAGCGTTCTAATAATACTTTTAACGGACTGAACTTCTTTTTCTGAGCGCGGCAATAAAAATACCTCAAACATCCACTGACGTTGAGGTCTTGCAGCAAATAGGACTTCGACGGCAGGATTAATTGGATAACCAGCAATCTGGGCACCTCTCTTGGCAGCACTGACTGCGGAATTAACTGCTGATCCAGCCCCAACAAATCCAGCGGCAGTAGCAATAGCGCCAGTCAATACAGCCGTCATAGACACTTCTTCGTATTTGTTTTCTTCGGTATATACTAGACCGCCGTTAGGCATATGGAGTGCGATGGATTCTTTTATTCGTGTTGTTCTTCTCTGGGGCGCAATAAAATCTTGAGCAACATTAAATCCAGGAATATCACCAAATGTTGTACCTTCGGGCAATAAAGTGCCAAAGCCACCAGGTCCACCAATAAGAAAATTAGGAATCTCGACATCGCCACCAATATTCAACTGACTGCCGCCACCAAAACGCAATCTGTCAACTTTTGATAGTCCCTCAGCGCCTGTTAAGAAAGAACCGTTTGGCAATCTGCCTTTAGATTCACCGCCGCCAGATGTTTTTGTTGGCACATTTATGTTTATGATCATATAGTGTGCCATATCCTCTTGACCTAAATCGTCAGGAAATATTCTGGATGTAAAATCATATACACTTTGACGACCAAAAAATGCTGTTTCGCCTAAACCTGTGTCTGCTGGATCTGGCATATTCTTTCCCTGTAGTTATTCTATATATTTATATGGCATACAAAGGTAAATTCTCTCCAAAAAACGCATACAAATATAAGGGCGATCCCACGAACATTGTCTATCGTTCGTTGTGGGAACTTAGAGTTATGAAGTATTTAGATGAGAACCCAGCAATATTGGAATGGGGATCAGAAGAACTGGCTATACCCTATATATGTCCGACAGACAATCGCCGACACAGATATTTTCCAGATTTTATTGTAAAAGCCAGACTGCCTGATGGTACCACTCAGACTATGATATTGGAAGTAAAGCCTAAGAAAGAAACAAGAGAACCAATCAAGAAAAAGAAAGTCACTAAACAGTATATTACTGAGGTAATGACATGGGGCAAGAATCAAGCTAAGTGGTCCGCGGCCCGTGAGTATTGCGCCGATAGAGGTTGGATATTTCAATTAATAACAGAAGACCAATTGGGTATTAAGTAATATACCTCATTCATACAGGACATAGCCATTATATATGCTTGTCAAGTACCTGTCAAGTAGAATAAATAGATATATGGCACAAAAATATAACAGCAAAGAATTATTCGACTGGATGACGGAAAAAGCAAGAACCGCAGCTTCTATGCGCGATAATCTTTTCCGTATGCAAAGCCAGCAGAGAGCATACGCTTCTATCGGCCGCATGTTCTTTTTCAAGTATGATCCCAAGACAAAAGACAAGCTGCCCGTTTATGACGTTTATCCGCTCGTATTTCCATTAGAAGATTATACTGACGGTTTTCTAGGTATAAACATTCATTATTTGGATGTAAATGCCAGAATTGGTCTGTTAGATCGTCTACAAGAGTATGCAACATCTAAAAAATACACACCAAAAACCAGACTGCAAATATCGTATGACCTGTTAAATTCGTCTAGAAGCGTTCGATCAGTAATGGCACCAGCGGTCAAGCGATATCTATATGGTCATGTTCGTTCTAGATTTATCGAAATACCCGCTACAGAATGGGATAAGGCGGCCCAGCTATCACTACAGCTATTCATAAGAAAGACCTAAAATGTCGGATATTCCAGTAAAAAATTCTCTTAAAAAACTAACCATGCTTGATGTCGTGGGTATTATAAATGATTATGGCGGTTTGTCTAAATCATGTCGTTTTGCTGTTAGAATTAATCCACCTAGATTTATTACATCTGGTTCTGCCGATAATAAGATTAAAGACGTTAATATAACAAATGACTTGGTATATTTGTGTGAAGCCGCAGAAATGCCTGGTCGTGGTTTTGTCAATGCTGACGTTCGCTATTATGGTCCAAATCAGAAATTGCCTGTTCTTACACAGTATGAAGACACCACAATGACTTTTTTGTGTCGTACCGAGTCATATGAAAGACAATTCTTTGATGACTGGATGGAATATATTAACCCGACCAACAGCTTTAATTTTAATTATCGCAACGATTATGAGACAACCATTGAAATAATGCAGTTCTCAGAATATGCAGCAGAATCAACTCAAGTCGGACCTAATGTAGGAACTCGGCGTGAAAGTCGATACCCTGAGGAAACATACCGCATCACACTATTCAATGCATATCCGCTTCTGGTAAATCCACAGCCAATGACATGGGCCGACGACCAGTTCATGCGATTGGCCGTTACATTTACATATCACAAGTGGAAGAGAGTTGGTCGTGATCTTGAACCAAAGAGTGAGACAGCTTTGGTTGAAGGTGCTACAAATATAGGTACAAGTGGACTTACACCAGTTAATTAAAGATGATAATGAGGAAATATTATGCTGCCTAAGATTGATTTACCGACATATGAGTTGAAACTACCATCAAATGGTAAAGAAGTTAGATTTAGACCATTTCTGGTAAAAGAAGAAAAGCTGCTATTAATGGCAGCCAAGAGTAATGATGCCAATGAAATCATCAAGACAACAAAGCAGGTCATCAATAATTGCTTGTTGGATAATGATGTGAATGTGGACACGTTACCGTTCTTTGATGTGGACTGCCTGTTTATTGCCATGAGAGCCAAGTCTATTGGTGAAAGCATTGAGGTCAACTATGTATGCCAAAGCATCAAAGAAGACGGAACACCGTGCGGCAGTAAATTCCCTGTAAAGATTGATATTTCGAACGTAGAGGTGGATAAAAACGAGAATATTAAGTCTGAGATTAGATTTAATGATAACCTGATATTCCATATGAAATACCCAGGGTATTCTATTATTAAGGTGTTGAACGATAATGACGATAGTTTTGAAAAGAAAATCAAGATTATCATAGCGTCAATAGACAAGATATTTAATAAAGACCAATATTATTCAACCAAAGACTTTTCGACAGAAGAACTACAGAGTTTTATTGAGGGATTAACACAAGAGCAGTTCAATAAGTTGACTGAATTTACCTCTAATTTTCCATCGTTTTATGTAAAAGCTAAAGGTAAATGCATTAAGTGCGGTAAAGAACATGAAGTGAGGTACAAAGACTTTGTGCGTTTTTTTCAGTAATGTTCGGCTATGATAATATAGTGAATTTCTATAAGACGAATTTTGCGCTTATGCAGCACCACAAGTATTCGTTAGCTGAACTTGAAAATATGATACCCTGGGAAAAGTATGTTTATATTGATTTGCTATCAGAATTTTTAAAGAAACAAGAACAGGATAGACGCGACCGAGAAGCGGCTATGAGAGCAAGAAGAAAGTAAAATGGCAGTAAATCCTATCACTAGCGACGATTTAACAATTGACTTAAGAGCTTTAATGAGCATCCCAGTTGGTGATAGAGTACAGGCAGCGGCAAGTGATCCTGGATTTGCTCAGGTTTTGATGCAGGCATTAACACCTATTCAGATTGCTAAGGCTTTTCCAGATTATTATCGTCGTGAATTAACTGACATTTCTAATTTTATTCTAGCCAATCGTTATCTTGACACTGGTGGTCGTTTTGATCAACGCGGTGGTGGTGAATATGGCGGTCAACAAGATATGTATGGCGGAGAAGCAGCTTTAGATAATACAGCAAGACCGACTGGCGTTCCTCAACCAACTGTAGAGGAGATGAAAGCTAAACTGTTAGAAAAAGGTATAGATGTTCAAGGTGCATTTGATGCTATAGGAAATGGATTATCTGTTGATGATTCAAGAATTGAATTTTTGAAAAATATGCCGGCAGAAAAATTAATTGCAATGGGCATAGAAACATATAAAGATGAAAACGGTAACAGTATGCTTCGTATGAAACCCATAGAAGAAGCAACTATGAGTGACGAAGAAATTATTAAGCGATCAACGTCAAAAATTGGCGCACGCCCAGAAGGAATGAACACTAAACAGTCTGTAATGTATGGACTACAAAAAAGAGGTTTCACAAAAGAAGAGGCGGCCGCCGTTGCTGGGAACGTAGATGCGGAATCTAGTTTCAGAGCTGGAATAGTAAATTCAATTGGCGCTGTTGGTTATATGCAATGGTTAGGAGCAAGAAAGCAAGGACTATTCAATTATGCTCAATCTCTAGGTAAAGATTGGAGTGATCCTGAAGTTCAGTTGGACTATATTGCTCTTGAGAGATCGGGAGAATCTGTAAAATATTCAGGTCCAAATTCTAGTGAAAAAGCAAATTATGACAAAGCATTTGCTTCTGGTGATCCAATACAGATGGCAGCAGATTTCGGTAGATTTGTAGAAAGACCCAGTGCGGCTGAACTTGAAGGAAGCATGAACACAAGAATAAGAGGAGCACAGTCAGCATATGAAACAGATATCACAACTTATACACCAGTATTAGACGAAAACTCTACACCTCAGCAAATTGAAGAGGCCCGCAAAACTTTAATCGAAAACAGAAAAAATGCTAGATTGACTGCCGGAATAAGAGAAGTATATAATCAACCTTCACCAACATCTTCGGACTATCAACTATCAGGAGAAACTCTGATAAACGAACTAGGTTATTCTGTGCCCGTTACAGGTAAAATGTTACATGAAGGACACGGTGCTACATCTGAATTTGGTTATGGTCGCGGAAGACTTCATCGCGGAGTTGACATATACTCTACAGATCCTGAAACAGGAAATCTTCGTGTCGGATCAAACGCACCTGTTACTGCACCGAGTGAAGGTAAAGTAACCATGATAATGAGAGATAGAGGTAAAGCTGGAAACTATATCGAAATTCAAGATAAGAATGGATATAGACACAGATTTTTACATACAGCTAAAGATCCTGCTATTAATCCTTCTACAGGAGAAGCTTGGAAAGTTGGTGACACCGTATCACAAGGACAAACTGTTACTCATATAACAGGATCTGGAACAAAATTTGATCAAAAGGTTAGTGAATTAGGTGGAAACATTAATGCTGCTGTACAGTATTTTGATCAAAATGGATGGGGATCAGTGAATAAACCACATCTTCATTATGAAGTAAGAGATAATGGTGGCAGATTGATAAATCCTGAAACCATTTTTCCTGAATATTCGGGTAAGGATAAAGAGAAAATCACTTTTGCGAACAAAGACGATAAGCTAAAACATATGCTAGTCACTGGTCAAATATCTAAAGAAGACTATGAAAAACAAAAAAACATATCTGAGCCAATAGTAGAAGAAGCACCACTACCAGATACCAGTGTTGAAAAGAAACGAAAACCATTATCAATAATATCATATAGCAGACCAGAAGAAAATATTGTAAAAAAAGAAACATCACCCGAAGTTGAAAAGTTCCAATACGGTGGTACACCAGACGTTCAAGATGATGAAGACTTGACTGCGGTCGGTTCAGACGGCAAACCAAAGTTCAAGTTCAATTCTGGTGAAGGACTATATGTCAAGCCAGAAGCAAATGAATATGCCGATGACAAGATAAGCGAGTTATCAGATCGTGTCGATAGAATGTCAGAAACTCAGCAGGCACCAAGACAACAAGAAATGCAGCCAACTAGTCCAACTTCTGATCCAAGATGGGCAGAGAAAGTTGCTTCTGCATATAGACCTGCTGGTACACAACAGAGAGCCTTCAATAGAGCGCAGTTTAGAAATGAAGGCAGACATGTTGGCGACAGAGGTTCACCAAACATAGCATAAAAGAGAGGAGCAAGTAAAGGAGAGAAACCTTGCCCCTCTCACGCTGCAAACTACTCGTTAGCCAGAGTCTTGAAGTAGTTCAAGTCCTCGTCTTCTTCGTCCTTCCAAGGTGCAGTATCTTCAACAGACTTGCGCGGCTTGGACGCTTCAAATGAAGGCTCAGACTTGGCCGCTGACCTAGTAAGACCAGTAATAGATGCAGATTGAGCCTGCTCAGTAATACCAAGCACCTCGTTCAGCTTCCGCTTCAAGTCATCATAAGACTTGAAGTTCTTGGCATCCAAAAACTCCTTGAGAGAGTATTCAGACTTCCACAGCTTCTCCAACTTAGCATCGTCGCCATCAAGAAGCGGCGACGGTGAATCAAAGCCAGACAAATCGTAGTTGCGATAGCCCTCGACCTGACGGATCTTGATCTTGAAGTTGGCACCGTTCCAGAAATCGAACGGGTTCAGAGGCTTCTCGTCCTCGTACTGAGGATTCATAGCAAGAGTGATCTTGTCGAAAATCTTCTTGCCGAACTTGTACAAGAAAACCTTACCCTCATTCTCAGGGTTCTTCGGATCAGTAACCACCATGATGTTAGAGATGTAAGTTAGACGGCGCTTCTGTGCGCGGGCCTGCTTACGCTGCGGCGAGTTATCATCGCTGGTAGAGTTCCAGAGTTCGCTGTTATACTCAGACACAGGATCCTTCTGCCCGATAGTCGTAAGCGAGTTTTCGATATACCACTTACCGCCAGGGCCCTGGAAGCCGTGATTGAAGATGCGTACCCAAGGGAGTGCATCATCACCGTCTACAGCAGATGCAGGAAGGAAGCGAATGACTGCATAGCCATTGCCTGCCTTGTCTACCTCTGGCTGCCAGAAGCGAGTATCATCCTTGCTGCCACCTTCCGATGGTGCATTGATCTTCTCGATTTCCTTGGTAAGACGGCCGATATCAGCCGAAGACTTCTTGAGGGATGCGAAATTTGACATTGTATGTTCTCCGTATTGCGTTGTATTGCGTTGTATGTTTTGTATAATAACAGGACAATCTCGCCCTGTCAAGCACTATTTAGTTTCTCTTTTAGAATTTGTTTGAACTTTTCTCTGTCCAGGTCTTGAAGCAGAAACGGAGCAAACTTCCGTGCCTTGAAACTAAACTTAGACCAGAGGTAATCATCGCCGAGTTTAGCATCAAACTTAGCAATGAACTGGATGAATGCATCAAGGATTATGATTGTTTCAAACGATAGAGTCCCAAAGTTATATTCTACCATAAACTTTGGATAACCAGTGTCGCTCATAGTGAATAGGTCTTTCAAGTCTTCTATCTTTTCCAGATCATTCTTAAAATTGTAGGACATGGACTGGATACTTTTCACATGGCGCTTGGTAGCATCAAACGCCTCATCATCCAGCATATCACCAATCCATGTCCTATCTGCAAGGAAGTTGACTATCATGTGTGTCTTTACATCATCACACTTTCTGGCCAACTTCTCAAACTGAAATCTGTCTTTCCGAATCAGAAATGATTCCTTGCTGACATTTTTCGTTTTACCATTATACTTGAAGAAATCGTATTTGTCAAGAGTAAAGTGATTCTTCAAGGCTAGGTAAAGACAGAAAGTCTCGTACCCTGAGAGTTTCATCTTAGTCTGTATATCTTGTTCATATATCCATAAGAGATGTCAGCATAGTCTTCCGAGTTATATACCTTTCTCGGATCGACTACAAGTTCAATCTTGTCATAGTTCATGTATCTACGCAAGAAGAAATATGAGTTGGAAGTGAAAAATACTTCTTTACCTTCCGCTCTCTTGTCTAGCATAAATTCCCAGTTCTTGTATGACAGATCGTCTTCCTGAAAGACACAGGACATCATGATAACATCTTCTGGCTCATACTCAAACACATTGATAGGATATGGTGGGCAGTTGTTACCAATACAAGCTAGAACAGTTCCAGTGTTAAAATACTCTTTCTGAACAGAACTCACAACATTAAGTCCACAGAATTTAGCCTGAATGTTCAGTATACCGAAGTCTGCACACAATGTCAATATCTTTTTGCCATAGAAGTGCTGATGATAATCACTCAGAAATTTGGCCATATTAAATGAATGTGTCGCTTCGATATAAGGCGAAGGCATTGAAAATAGTCCAGTGTATGGATCAACATAATTGATACCTCTTATAAGTTGATTTACTTCTGAAATATTTGTGATGAGTTTATCGTAATACCAGTCTTGTAGAATAGAATCATATTCTTCATTTGAGAAGAATGATACTATTCTCTCTCGCCAATTATCTCTATTTGAAACTTCTGGAGTCAGAAGATTTAGTATAGGACTCAGATTATATATCATATCAAAATGGTAATTTGGTTGTGTTTGACTTTGGTAAAAAGTTGAGTTCTTCCGCTTCAATCTGGATTTTAGCCTTGAGTGCGGTCGATACTAACTTAGCCGCAGTCTCGACTTCCAATCCAGTATTCTCGCAGTGCATTAATATAGCATCCATATATGGCATCTTCTTTTTCTCCACCAACATCTCAATGCTGATGGAAAAGTTATTCACTTCATCTTTTGTGGGCATATTACTTCTTGCCCATGTCCGGTGTGTATTCCTTGGACAGTTTATAGTTTGTCTTCACATCGATCATCATCTTTTCTCCGTTGCGCTCAATCAATAGTTTAACGTCTTCGTCATCGCCTCTCATCACAGCAAACTCAGAAATCAAATCATCAGCATTTGAAATCTCGACTCCGTTAGGATGATTGTTTGGTGTGTAGATTTCCAACAACTTATCACCCTCTTTTAGTCCTGCCTTGTCGGCTGCTCCATTAGGTTCAACAGATGCAAGTATAACAGAAGAGCGGTCGTCTGTCAAGTTTACAGATACATTTATTGCGCGCCATCTCACCTCACCAAACTTGTCCAAGTCATAAAGTACCTTCTTTACAAAATTGGATGGAAGACAGAAGCCGTATGAGCCGCCTTCTTTGGCCAGCATCATATCATTCACACAAACGACTTCCCCTTTGTCGTTGAACGTTGGACCGCCTGAGTTGCCTTGGAAGATTTTAGCATCAATCTGATCCATGAACTTTGGATTCTGACCCATGCGAATGTTCTTTGCTGACATGATACCTTCGGACACAGTCCATGCTAGACCCCAAGGATGACCGATGACGATTACCTTGTCACCAGGAACTATATTTTCGCTATCACCAAACGATAGAATTTCAGGAGTCTCTGTCTCTTTGAACGTATCCCAGTCTTCTAGAGCAACAATGGCCAAGTCTGCTATTTCATCTGAGTATAGTACCTTAGCGTCATACTTTCTTTCGGAATCATCTGCAAAAACTGAAAGTTTTCCGTTGCCTTCGATTACATGATGATTTGTTACAATCATGTTGTCTTGAATCAGAAAGCCTGTGCCGATTCCGCCTTTGTCACCCTCTAGTTCATTTGCGATGAGAACAACACCATCTCTATTCTTATCAACAATCTGAGTGGTCGTCATCTGACAACCCGCCAACAACATAGCAAAGACCGCAGTTAATATGTACTTCATTATTCTGATCCTTTCTCAGGAGTTGTAGGACGCATAATCTCCATATCTGGAACTTTTGGCTTATACGTATCTTTCATTGCTGGCAAAATCTTTTCTATGATATCTCCGATGACCTCAACAATGCTATCAGAACCGTCAGAAGGAATATCACCGCCAGCAGTCTTTGGTGGTATTCTATTGATGCGAACTTCTTTGCCTTCGACTAGTGCTTGTTTTGCCTTCTCAAACTCTGCTGCTCTATCATTTGAGTATTCGACAAAGTATGTCTTTGGTGCGTATCTTGGATATTCATAGTCGTACCAGTGACCAGATTCGGACTGAAACAGACTGATATAGATTGCACCTTCACTATTCTCTGATGGATTGATTATGACGATAGAAGCAAGTGTGCCTTTGACTTCTTCTTTTTCTTCTGCTGGCCAACCTTTGACTCCATCGAACGTGAAGTATATCATGTTGGCTAGAGCAACTACAAACAATATGGAAAGAAACTTGAGAGAATTACTTCTGAAATAAAATGCTGCTGCAATCACCAAAGCAATAAACAAAGCGAACAATAATATGATGTATTGTGTCATGGCGATTTATTCTGTCCTGTTCTGATACCAACATAGTCATTCTTGAATCGAATGATGTTCTTTTTGCTATCCATTGTGAAACGAACAACCGTCTTTTCTTGCCAGATACTTTCCATCGTCAACTCAATATGCTTCACAACATAATAAGACGGATTGATTTTGATTATTTCTACAATGATGGGAACGTTAACTGGCGATCCTGGCTGTGCAGCAGAAGTGGCCAGAGTTGACCTTAGACATGAATACACATGAACGTTCAATACGTATTCGCCAGGAAATGTACCGCGAAGAGTGACGAACTCTTTGTTGTCGGGATCAATTATGATTTCTTTTCCGTCTAACTGATAGACGCTTCTACGCTTACCCATATCATCACGCTCAAAATACATCAAGCCCGCTTCTGGGAATTTGTACGATACGATGTTGTTTTGCGGATCACGAACCCACATATCAACATCGCAGTCCATATCGTTAGGCCATTCTAGAGATAGAACGTAGTCAGCATTCTTCTTGATACCTTCGCTGTTCTTCGTGATTGGTGCGATGAGAAGGGTAGTAAGAATGAATAAAACAACCGTGCCTGTCAGCAGATTGATAAGCAGGTCGATGTATGCGGTGCGGAAATCAAACTTTCTATGACTCATCATATGTTACCGCATATAGCAAGCCCTTCGTTACAAGACTTGCGAGAATGCCAACCGCATTCGTATATAAAGCGATACCTAGACCAACAGACATGTTTGCGAGAAGAGTTGCCAGACTTGTAGGATCAGTTACAGAAGCGGATGTGATTCCAGATGAAAGCAAATAAATGAAGCCGACAACTGTACCTAACATACCAAGGGCTAACATTTGCTCGGAGAGAAACCAGCAGGCATCTACAATCTTGCTGGCAAAATCTTTAGTGTATGCTACGTAGCCGATTAGAGCAGTTGTTACTACGTAGAGTAGTGAGAGGACCGAAGTGATCATAGTCACATCATCATACCAAATCTTGGCGATAATACCGCTGTGCCATGCCCAGAATACACCAGTTGCCACAGCCAAGTTTGTAATCCACCAGATATAAAGAGGTTTAACTAATCTCATTCGGTCCTCACTTTGTTGCTTTTATTATTTAGTGATTACTCCAGCCTAAGAGTAGCAACTCCACCCGCTACATTTAGTCCAGTCTGACCAGAAACAGACACAGGATTTAGTACAATACCTGATTCCAGACCACCGATGAGAGCATTTACGCCAACACCAAAGACTACAGAAGCTTCGGCATTAACGCCAGTATAGACGCCCTTGAGTCCGCCGTTTGACCGACCATCAACGCCAAAGACAGCCCAGACAAGAGCCTGATTGCCAGTCACGCCAATATCGACGCCAAGACGCGAGAATGTTGCGCTATAACGCTTCTTCTTTCCGTTAGTCTGAGTGAATACACATTCGCCGTGCTTGACAGAACCGATGATAAGACCTGGTCCGCCATCAAGATGGCATGTGAGAGTGCCTAGCTTGACACCATCAGCCTGAGCGGTGCCTGCCATTAGTCCAACGGCCATGAGAGCCGCAGCAATAGTTCTCTTAATCATTATTATTCTCCAGTTTTTGATACAAATTCATTTAGTTTCTTCGCCAGTTCAATGATCTGATTAGGATCAATGTTTGGAACATTTGGGAAAGGAGGCAGTTCAACTTCCTTGTTCTGTGATAGGGCGATAGATGCCCTCTCACGATCAAGATTCCAATCATTCTCTAGACGAATGCGTTCATTCATTAGATTTTCTGTGATGATTGATTGGGCCATTGCCAAAAGATCAAAGCGAATTTCGTAGGGAGTTTTTGACATGTTATATTCCTGTGTTGTGTGTTAAGGTGGCCCGTTCTGTTTCTAGGTGGAACCATACCCACAGGTATTACGCTGCTAGAGCGTAAGCCTTAGATGTAGGAATGTTGTCATTCGCTGCATTTAGTTGTTTTGCGCTGTATACGACAGTCGCCTCTCGGTTATCTCCAATTCACTATTCTACGCTTGTCGAGCCTAATTCGCCCCCATCAAAGACACACTAGCTCAATTCAGTTCTGGCCAACAACCTCATTAGTTAGTGGTGTGCTATCCAGTGTGTCTTTGGTGGAGGCGGCGGGAATCGCACCCGCGTCCAAAACGTTTTTCGATCCTCTTCATCGATAACAGAAGTATATATTACACCAGTTACTTCGACTTGTCAATCTTTTTCTTCGTCTTCTTTGCAGAAATCTCAGCATACGGAGTCCAACGCTTGATGCTACCGTCTTCTTCCACTTTAATGTAACGTTGTTCTTCCAGAGCGATCAAAGTATTCATTGCACCAACTACAAAACCTTGGCGTCTGCTAATAAAGGCACAAGCGCCAAATGCGATACAAATTGTTACGATCATCCATGGTTCCAAATACATTAGAATTTTTCCTGTTTGTAGAGATGAATTTTTTCCAAAAGGTTTTGTACGTAGTGGATCTTGTCACGAATGAAAATCTGAGGTTTTTCCATACCGTCTACCGAGATTAGAATTACGATTTGATTTATCGGCTCACCAACAAGTTCTTCATACATCAGAGCATATGCGGTGCCTTGTTCAAAGTAGTTTTCAATCCATTCTTCCTTCTTTTCTTTCAGAGAAGTCTTGAAGTCGATAATGGAAAGAACACCATCATACTCAGCAATACAATCTGTTCTGCCAGCCACTCCAAGTTTTTCAGAGTAGAGAGGGCTTTCAATATAGCGTATGTTGTCAATCAAGTCAAGAGTTTTTGCCATATCAAAGAAGGCTTGCTTCATATCAGGCATTACCTCTTTGAGAAAGCCATCTTCATTACGAAGATATGATTCCATCATGTTGTGAAATTTTGTTCCGCGCGTGGATGCGCGTGTGGAAATCCTGTTAGCCTCTTCATGACCAACACGATTGCGCCATTCAATCATGGCTTTCTTCTTGAAATGGCCAAGAACAGTTGTGACTGATGGCAGTTTCTTGCCACTCGGCGTTACATAAAATCTTTCACCTGTGCTTTCGTCTGTAGGCAGTTGCTTTAAGTCTGGCATGCCCTCAACGAATTTAAACTTCTTCATTACGTTCCGCCGTTACCACTGCCACCATTACCACCGCCAGAAGAACTAGGTGATTTTCTGGCCAGAACTTTCTTCTTTGGACTTCCAAAATCATCATGTGCTTCATAGTCAGTAGTGCCCTCGGAAACAGATGTATTTAAATGAGCAATAGCATTATCTTTGTTACTGTGCTTTTTACGAACAACTAATCCATTTCTTTTTCTAGTTGTTGTCCATGTTCCATTTTCATTATCTATTAAATCGCCCAGATGGTCGCCCTTATCATTTGTCACTCTATGACGGCGCCTATTCCATCCACTATTTCCCAAACTTTGTATTTTCTCAAACAAATATTCTTTAAAACTTTTCATGTTTCGTTCCATTTCTTGAGTATCCAGGATGAACTATTCATCTTCTCTACACCACCAATGCCAAAGATAAACTCGACATCATTTATACCACAACTCATCTCCGGGATGTTTTCTTTCGTTCTATCGCCACCGTTTGCAAAGATAATCGTGTGTTCTGGATTTTCTTCACGTATGCACCGAATAGCATCAATAGCAGTGTTGTCAGAATCATCAAAAGCAAATACATCATCCACGCTCCTTAGATTAGATAAAATGATATGACGTTCATTCCATGGCATGAAAGGCTTACCCTTCTTGCGAGTAAGCCAATCATCTGAATTAAGTCCGACGAACAGATAATCACCAAGTTTCTTCGCTGCATTGATATATTCGATATGTCCGGAATGGACAGGATCAAATCCACCTGTGATAAGAACTAGTTTTGGCATTCTGTAACCTTTGTTGTTGGATCATTTAAAATTTTATCATGTAATTCTGTCGATAATCTTTTGAAATTTGCAAATTGCTTTGGTCTATTTCCAAAAATGGAATTCTCGGGTTCCAATCTTTGACTATCTATTTGCAAACCATTTTTTCCATATTTGTGATAAAACTTGTTATCTACAGGATCATAAAATCCAGCATCTCCCCTCATGACAGTGCCATCTGGCTCTGGATTGTTATATCGTATTTCTAAATGAAAAGATCCTCTTGGTCCAATTTTTATTTGGCCATCAAGTCCTTGAATTGCAGGATATATTCTATCACGAAAATTTTTACTTTTCATTCTTAGTTCCGAAAAACTCTTTCTTCTTTGCTTCATAATATGCCCATGTGCCAAACATACCAATAGGCTTACGTTCTTCCTTAGCAAGACACTCTTTAATATACTTTAGACAATCTTCACTATACTCATTCATATTTTACTCCGTAGTAAATCTAGCTGGCGATTTCTTTCTAGAAGGTCTCAATTCTGTTTGAAAAGGAGATTCTGGATTATTGTACTTCAATTTACCGCCAACTTTTTCCGATTTGCCTTTTCCTGGAAATCCTGTTTCGTTAGTGCCTATTAGTCTAGCAGTTTTACCGTTGTGATGCAAGACAGAATCTTGATCAAAGTGCTGTCCCATTCTACGACCAAATGCTACAAGTTCGGACCCCGCTTCTCTTCCAGGTGCTTTTGCGTGAATAATGTGAGAAGTTTCGCGGTTACCTTCATAGCGTCCTTCGGCTTTTCTGACTCCAAAACCAGCTTCTCTGGCCTTAAAAATAAGTTCTTTGTTTCTATTAGCAACTTGTTTCTTCGTTAATCCAGGCCTTTCAGTAGAAAGAGCAATAAAATGTCTGCCTTCTTTTTCCAGTTTGTTCATACGAGAAAGAGGATTACCTTCTTCAATCGTTCCATATTTTCGCATACGCTGAACGTCAGTCATTCTGTCTGTAGATGAGAAACTTCCGCCAAAGGGATCATCATTACCTAGTCTCTTATCTCTGTTTTCACGCTCTTTTGGTGTTAACATTCGTGTACTGTCTATTCCACCCATATCAGCGCGAGTGTGAAACTTCTTCTCTTTTGGATCATAAAAGCCAGCTTCACCTTCAGCAGGTTTACCTGGCTCTGCCATATGTCTATCACGAATTTCAGAGTGATCTTCGCCACGTTTACCTCTCAGTATTTTGCCCGAAGGATGACGAATTGCAGGTTGCACTCTTTCACGAAATGATAATTCTTCTGCTAGGTATTCTAAAAACGTTTTCATAGTCCCATTGCATCCTTCTGTATGATGTATGATCTGACCAAACCAGAACGTACAATATCTTCTTTCATGAACTCTACATGTTCAAAAGTATTTATTTTATTGGTGATACGCATCAACTGTGTCACACCTTCACGCTCATGCGGCTTTGTCAAATCTGTCTGACGAAAATCTCCGCAAACGATTAGTCTGCTTTCATCACCCATACGTGTCATCACAGTATCACATTCTTGGAATGATAGATTCTGACTTTCATCCAGAATGACAATGGCATTATTGAATGTGATGCCGCGCAGATAAGATGTTGTCGTGAAGTGAACTAGTCCTTTCATCTTTAGTATATCGTATCCATCACCACGGCCAAATAGACTGTCACAGATTTCGCGGTATGGTTCTTCATAGACTTGAATCTTTTCCTTCATAGAGCCAGGAAGAAATCCCATATCGCGTGATGGAACTACAGACCTAACTATGACTATTTTATTGTATATTGAATTGCCTGTCAAGATTTCATTTAGAGCAAGATATAAAGCGCAGAATGTTTTGCCTGTTCCAGCAAAACCGTGAAGCATTAGATGATAGCCTTTTTGATATGAGTTGAATACCTTTTCTTGATTTGGTGTGAGTGGTTTAATGTGTCTCAGTTCAAAATGTGCGGCCTTCTTTTGTGCTTCTTGTTCTTTATGAATGTTCTTGTTCTTAGGTTTCTTGGACATTTTGGCTCCTTTAAAAGCAAAAGAGGACGAATCACCTGCGTGACCGTCCCCTCTAAAAACTCGTCGTTTATTTTTGATACTCATATTTCTTTTGGTATCGTATGTCTTCTCTCTATCGCTCCACCTAAAGGATGATTTTCTTTCACGCGACCTAAAACATATTTGGAAAAATCTGAAGGAGGCTTCGTGACACCTGCACGAATGGGATCAATTACATTCATTCTAAACGTCTGATTGACCTTCGGATTGTTCTGTAAGAACTCCTTTAGTTCATCATATGACATTTGAAGTTCAAACTCTTCGCCTGTCTCTGTGTCTTCAAAACTGTAAATCATATCTCTATTTAGTATCTCCTATGATTGTGTGATCCATTCTGGTACCTCACGCTTTGTCCATTTGTGCATACGCGCCTTAGCCACGCGATAATAGTTGCGATAAGACGATACGGAGTCATGCGGTACCTTGTACTCATCAGGCATCGCTGGCGTTACAGGCGTCAGATGACCAATAGCAATGCTGTATGGTGCCCGCATTAGCCATTCACTCATACTATCGCACTTATGAGTTTTGCCATAACGATGTGTATATTCGGCCAGCAAACCTAAGAAGTGGCAATACAGCCAGTTGTAGTTGTTATTGTTCGCACGACACCACACGGCCGAAGGATGATTTACATGAGTGGCTGAATATAGCACAGTCTCACGCTCGTCAGGCAAACGCCAACGCTTTACATTGCGACCAGTCTTGGTCTTGTCGGTGTATTCCGTGCCGTCTAGAATGCGATGAGCGGTGGACAAAAGTTGTGCTGTCTCAATGATCATCTTGACCACATGCTTGTCCACCATCCACATTGCAGACTGGATTGGATCTTTATCGATTGCGAATATGTTCATTTAATCCTCAATTGCGTCGATGCGGAACACTTCGCCAGGTTCGACGTTCAGTGTCCGATCAATATCAGGTTCGCCGTCTGGACTCCATGAGCGAACACGGATCTTTCTTACGCCTGGCGGCACTTTCCAGACAGCATGATTTTTTGCCGCAGCATTAGCAACAATAGCAAAAAATGGCAGGGCTGTCAACCCTGCCATGAGTTGGCGTCTAAACATCACTTTATCTTTCGGTAAGTCGCGCCACCAGTCAGAACAAGAGCCGCCAACCAGTTCCAGAATGTATACTCAATTGTCAGGAATGTACCGAACAACTGATTCCATGCCCACATGTAGATTAGTGGTGCGATGGCTACAATCAACAGTGTACCAAGAATAGCGCCGAGCATCGCGGCGCTATCTTCCATTCTATCTCTAAGCATTTACATCTCCTTACTTGAGGAAGTTAGCCACATCGATGCCGTCCATGCTGTCCCAGTCAGGATCAACAGAGTAGGTGCCACCAGCATACTCACCAGCGTTCTTCATGTTAAGTTCAGCCAGCAAAGCATCGGCCTGCTTGTCAGCCGCGTCCTTGAGGACGTTCCGAGCAGCCTTCTTGACGGCCGCCGAAGCAGTCTGTTTGGACTGACGCACCTTGACGGGCTTAGACGCTTTCGGCTTCGCCGCAGCCTTAGCCTTCTTCTGCTTAGGAGCAGCGGTACCGTTGCGCTGGGCCGGCGGCACCCACTGATAGTTGCGAGTGGCCGAGTCGCCGTCCGAGATATACTTGTATTCTACAACGGTCTTGCCGTTCTTGACGGCTTCAATCTCATAGCCCTCAAGCTTGAGGTAGCAGATATACTTGGACGCATAGTTACCCTTACCAACGTGGGCGTTGATTTCAGCGGGAGTTGCAGTACCCTTGGACTTGAGAAAGGCAAGGGCAACAAAGTGGGCAGCATTCTTAGTCATGTGTGTGTTTTCCTGTGTTTGTTTAGTTTACCTGCATATCATAGTCGGAATTGAGCATACTGTCAAGCAGATTTTTAACAGTATACCTATCTACACGCTTTTCATGCATATACACGTAGGAGTAGATATTTTCCTCGTCGGTCATACCCTTTTCTAGAGCCGACCAGACCAATTCTTCCACGCCGATTAGAAAGTCCTTGTAAGCACTCATGCATACCTCCGACGGGTCTTGTCAGTATCAAAGAAGGCATGGGAACCGTCCTCGAACCAGCGAATGCCTGGCTTTCCCTGCGTGATCTGCTTTTGATCGAGGTACGAATACCCGCGATAGCGACCGACCGCATGGAGCGCAGCCTCGATCATGTTAATCAGCCCGTTCCGACGCGCAATTTCCTCGGGCGCATCACAATTGGGATAGTCGGCTGACAGGTAACCGTTGGCATAATCCAACAGCGCATCAATCGAAACGGTCTTGCGATCCTTAGCCATTAGCGAAGGTTCCTTTCGGGGTTGCAGAAATCGACTTTCTCAGCAAACATTTGAGCCAGAGAAAGGGCGGTCATAAACTCGGAAACATCACCCTTGCGGGCCTGGAACAAGGCATCGGCCAGAAAGTCAGCCGCGATGCGAATGTTGGCATTAGGATGCTTGTACAGGATTTCGTGAATACGAGCCTTTTCAGCGAGGCCGCGCTTGGTACGCTTGGACATTAGACAATCTCCTTGTTCATGATATACTTGGTGTTGTAGCCGCTGGCGTTATTGCCAACCCGCTCAAAGTCCACACTACGATAGCCAGCCGGCCGATCTGGAGTCTGACTGTAGGTCTGCCGCTTAGAAGCGACAGGCATATACTTGCGCGGGCGATACTTGGGCAGTCTGGACTTGAGAACGTTGATACAACCACCACGCG